>VFQO010000130.1_pt1 | contig 95589 bp, 93 predicted proteins | sample 3512331 | NCBI WGS metagenome assembly VFQO01 (sample SAMN10412371, study PRJNA504923) | tailings metagenome | isolation source: Replicate 3 from Balatoc abandoned mine | place: Philippines: Itogon, Benguet | collected 2017-08-28 | reverse complement strand
GGTTGATCGCGAACGGCAGCACGAAGCCCTCGTTGTAGTCGGTGTGCTCGCCGATCAGGTTCGCGCGACCCGGTGCCGACCACAGGCCGAGGGGCGCCTGCCCGTGGATCGACTCGAACGTCGCAGCGACCTCGTCGCGGATGTCGCTCATACTCTGCTGATTCCCCGCCTGACGAACTCCGCCGCCTGTTCCGGTGCGACGTCGCCGATCCACGCGCCCATCGCCGCCTCCGATCCCGCAAGGTACTTCAGCTTCGCCTCCGCGCGGCGCGGCGAGGTCACCTGCAGCATGAGACGGATGTCTGCGCGTGCGACCGTCACCGGTGCCTGGTGCCACGCCGCGATGTACGGCGTCGGTGTGTCGTAGAGCGCGTCGAGGCCGCGCAGCAGGCGCAGGTACAGCACCGCGAGCTCGGCGCGCTCCGCCTCGTTCAGCGCCGCGAAATCGGGCAGGTGGCGGTGCGGCAGCATGTGCACCTCGATCGGCCAGCGCGCGGCGAACGGCACGAACGCGGTCCAGTGCTCGCCCTCGAGCACGACCCGCTCACTGTCGCGCTCGAACTGCAGGATGCGCTCGAACAGGTCCGGCCCCTGCACGGCGATCGACTCGACCAGTCGCTGCGTTCGCGGCGTGACGTAGGGGTATGCGTAGATCTGCCCGTGCGGGTGATGCAGGGTGACACCGATCGCCTCACCGCGGTTCTCGAACGGGAACACCTGCGCGATGCCGGGAAGGCCCGACAGTGCTTCTGTTCGGTCGGCCCACGCCTCGATCACGGTGCGTGCGCGTGACTGGGTCAGCGAGCCAAACGAGCCCTCGCTGGCGGGGCTGAAACACACCACCTCGGTGCGACCGACCGCGGTCGCGGTGCGGCCCAGGCCGACGCCCTCGAGCTCGACCGTGCCGAGCTCCCAGCCGAACGATGGCGATCGGTTCTCGAACACCACCACGTCGTAGTCGCCCGGGATCTCGTCGACGCCCGGCGCGAGCGGGTCGACCGTCGGCAGGAAGGCGCGGTTCTGGCGGGCGGCCGCGATCGAGATCCACTCGCCGGTCAGCGGATCCTGGCGCATGGTCGCGGTATCCGGTCGAGCAGGCAGATCCCGGATGTCTGCGGCACGCTCCGCAGGAAGGGCGCTGTCGGCGTCGTCGTAGTAGATCAGTTCGCGGCCGTCGGCCATCGTCGTCGCGTGTTTGCTCACGCCGGCAAGGGGCATCCTCCTACGATATCGACACCGCAACGCTGCACCGTACGCAGGCCTAGGCTTGAAGAATGACCCTCCCCACCGGCGAGCAGTACGAGATCGCTCGCGGCACGTCCCGGGCGGTGGTCACCGAGCTCGCGGCAGGGCTACGTGCCCTCGAGGTCAACGGTGTTGCGCTCGTGCAGAGCTACGCCGACGACACTCCGCCCCCGTTCGCGCACGGCATCGTGCTGGTGCCCTGGCCCAACCGCATCCCCGACGGTCGGTGGACCCTCGACGGTCAGACCATGCAGCTCGACATCACCGAGGCGGACCGCAACAACGCGATCCACGGCCTGCTGCGCAACGTGGGGTATCGGCTGGTCGAGCGCACCGGCGACTCGGTCACCCTCGAAGCCACGGTGTTCCCGCAGCACGGCTACCCGTTCCACCTCGAGACGACCGTGCGGTACGCGCTCACCGACGACGGCATCGAGGTGACGCACGGCGTGCACAACCTCTCGTCGGCGCGGGCACCATATGCGGCGGGCACGCATCCGTTCCTGCGTATCGGCGATGCACCCACCGAGGACCTCGAGTTGGTCATCCACGCGAGCACCCACTTCGAGGTGGACGACCGGCTCAACCCGGTGCGCGAGCATCCGGTGGATGGCACCGAGTGGGACCTCCGCACCCCGCGCCGTGTCGGTGACCTGACCCTCGACGACGCCTGGGGCGGCGTGGAGACGGTGGATGGCGCATCCGCGGTGCTGCGTGCCCCCGACGGGCGCGAGGTGGCCCTGCTGGCAGACGAGCATCACGGGTACGTGCAGGCGTTCATCACCCGGGAGTTCCCGGGTGCGGGCACCGCCATCGCGATCGAGCCGATGACGGCTCCGGCGAACGCGTTCAACACCGGGCTCGGCCTGAAGTGGCTCGAGCCGGGGGAGTCGTTCAGCGTGCGCTGGGGCATCCAGTACCGGCCGTGACCCCGACCGCGAGGCAGGTGCGACGCTGGCGCCGCTACCTCGCCGCCGAGCGCGCCGAGGCGGCCGTGTACCGCGATCTCGCGTCGCGACGATCGGGTGAGGAGCGGGACATCCTGCTCGCCCTCGCCGAGGCCGAGGGCCGGCACGAGCAGCACTGGCTCGACCTGCTCGACGATCGGGCGGGCACCCCCCGCCGTGATCTGCGTACGATCGTGCTCGGCTTTCTCGCGCGCCGTTTCGGCTCGGTCTTCGTGCTCGCTCTGGCGCAGCGGGCTGAGTCGCGCTCGCCGTACGACGACGACGATGACGCGACGGATCGGATGGCCGCGGACGAGCGCATCCACGAGGAGGTGGTGCGGGCGCTCGCGGCACGTGGACGGCAGCGCCTGTCGGGCAGCTTCCGGGCCGCGGTGTTCGGCGCGAACGACGGGCTCGTCTCGAACCTGGCCCTCGTGGCCGGCGTCAGTGCGGCGGGGGTGTCGAACTCGGTGGTGCTGCTGACCGGTATCGCCGGCCTGCTCGCAGGTGCGCTGTCGATGGCTGCGGGCGAGTACGTCTCGGTGCGGTCACAACGTGAGCTGCTCGACGCCACCACGCCGAACGCGAACGGCGAGACGGTGCTGCCGCACCTCGACGTCGACGCGAACGAGCTCGCACTGGTCTACCGAGCTCGGGGGATGACGCCTGACGCGGCGGCTGAACGCGCCGCACGCATCCTCTCCGGCCTCGAACGCATGCCCGCCCCGAACGGTGACGAGCACGCCGCCGTCGGCTCGGCCCTCGGTGCTGCGGTCTCCAGTTTCCTGTTCTTCGCCTCGGGCGCGATCATCCCCGTGCTGCCCTACCTGTTCGGCGCGCAGGGTCTCACGGCGGTGGTCATCGCCGCCGCACTTGTCGGTGCCGCACTTCTGGCCACCGGCTCGGTCGTCGGGCTGCTCTCCGGAACCTCGCCGCTGACCCGCGCGCTGCGCCAACTCGCGATCGGCTACGGCGCCGCGGCCGCGACGTACCTGCTCGGCCTGCTGTTCGGGGTGAGCGCGTGATGAGAGTCGCGACCGGGCTGGCGCGTGCCCTGCGGGATTCGGGCTTGCAGTGGCATCCTCTCGTCGGCGACGCGTTCGTGATCGACCGCATCGAGGCCGACGATCAGGTCTTCATCCTCTCGGACATGACCATCGAGGCCCACGAGTTCAGCACCGGTACCGTGCTCGGATTCAACGGCACCACCGAGTGGGCCCTCGACTCGGTCGCCAAGGACGACGCACTGTGGTTGCCGTCGGAGGGCCAGCTGCGCGACCTGCTCGGACCGGCATTCGGATGCCTCCGGCCGGGCTTCGTCGTCGAGGCCACCATCGACGGGCAAGCGTTCGAGTACCGGGCGGATGTCGCAGCCGACGCCTACGCGAAGGCGCTACTGGCCCTGCTCGACTCCATCACGCTCGAGTCGTAACGTCGAACCATGCGCATCGAACACCTCGAACCCGGCGAGATCTTCGTCTTCGGCTCCAACGCGGCCGGACACCACGGTGCCGGGGCCGCCAAGGACGCCTACGAGCGGTTCGGAGCGGTGTGGGGGCAGGGCCGCGGACTGCACGGCTCCAGCTACGGCATCGACACCATGAGCGGGATCGAGACGATCGAGACCGAGGTCGCAGCCTTCCTGGCGTTCGCGGGCAGGCATCCCGAGCTCCTGTTCCTCGTCACCGAGGTCGGGTGCGGCATCGCCGGCTACCAGCCCGAGCAGATCGCGCCGCTCTTCGCCGGGGCACCCGTCAATGTGCGGCTGCCCGAGCGGTTCCGGGCGGTGCTCGCGGGCTAGCGCTGCTGGCGAGCGCGCGGCCTGGGATCGCTTTTCCGGAGAATCGCGACCGTGGCCGTTGCTCGCCCCGAGAACTTCAGCGAGAACTCGAGCGACGAACGAGAACCTCCGGAGAAGCGCACCCCTCCTGCAGCGCGGCCCTAGCGCTGCTCCGCGCGCGCGTACGCGTCGAGCAGCGCTTGGGTGTGCTGTGCACCGTCCTCCCGCGCGATCGAGTTGCGCATCGTGTCGAGCTTCGCCTCGCCAGCCGGGAACGGCGGCAGCAGCGGCACGGACGGGTCGCACACGAACTCGAGCACGCTGGGTCGGTCCGCCGCAAGTGCCCGCTCCCATGCGCCGTCGATCGCGCGCGGGTCGTCGACGCGCTCGCCGTGCAGCCCGAGCAACTGCCCGTACCCCGCGTAGGGGAACGTCGGCAGCGCCTGACTCTCCTCGAAGCGCGGGGCGCCCTCCATCTCGCGCTGCTCCCAGCTGACCTCGGCCAGGTCGCCGTTGTTGATGACGCAGATGACGAACCGTGGATCGGGCCACTGTCTCCACAGGCGACTCAGGGTGACGAGTTCGGCGACCCCGGTCATCTGCATGCCGCCGTCGCCGGCGAGTACGAGCACCGGACGCTCGGGGTGCAGCAGTTTGGCCGCGATGCCGTAGGGCACGCCGCATCCCATCGATGCCAGGGTGCCGGATACGTGCGCAGTCGCGCCGACGGGCAGGTGCAGCTGGCGGGCGTACCAGTAGACGATGCTGCCGACGTCGAGCGCGATCATCGCGTCGGCGGGGATGCGATCGTCGAGGGCACGGATGGCTGCCTCCGGGTTGATCGGCACGGCCGGCACCGCAGCCCGCTCTGAGGCGATCCGGTGCCACCGCTCAACGGCGGACTCGACCTCCGCGCGCCACCCGGTGTCGCGCGGCGACGGCAGCATCGCCGTCAGCGCGTCCAGGGTCAGGGCCGCGTCACCGACCAGTCCGATCTCGATCGGGTACCGGTTGCCGATCCTCTGCGCGTCGATGTCGATCTGCACGGCGCGCGCCTGGCCGGGGGCGGGATAGAACTCGGTCCACGGGTCGTTCGAGCCCACGATAAGCAGCGTGTCGCAGGCGCCGAGCACATGGGCGCTCGCGGTGGTGCCGAGGTGGCCCATCGTCCCCGCGGCGAAGGGCAGCCGCTCGTCGACGTAGGGCTTGCCCAGCAGGCTCGTCGTGATCCCGGCGTTGAGCTGTTGCGCGATCGCCACCACCTCGTCGCGAGCGTGCGCCGCACCCTGGCCGACCAGCAGCGCGACGCGCGACCCGCTGGTCAGTAGGTCGACCGCGCGTTGCAGGTCCGCCGCTGTCGGCATCACGAGGGGTCGCGCGAACTCTGCCGCAGTGGAGACCATCCCATGCTCGTGCGGTACGTCGCCGGCCGGGGCCGTCTGCACGTCGTGGGGCACGATCACGACCGTCGGGCAGCGCCGCGCGAGGGCGGTGCGGAACGCGCGGTCGATCACCATCGGCACCTGATCGGGCGACGCGACCTGCTGCACGAACTCCGCCGCCACGTCGGCGAACAGGTTCTGCAGGCTGATCTCCTGCATGTAGCCCGAGCCGAGCACACTCGTGCGCTGCTGCCCGACGATCGCCACCACCGGTACGCCGTCGAGCTTTGCGTCGTAGAGCCCGTTGAGCAGGTGCACGGCGCCCGGCCCCTGGGTCGACATCGTCACTCCCACGGTCCCCGAGAACTTGGCGTGCCCGACGGCCATCAGTGCCGCGTTCTCTTCATGCCGGGCCTGGATGAACCGTGGCCCACCCTCCGCGATGCGCAGCGCCTCCATCACACCGTTGATACCGTCGCCGCTGTACCCGAAGACGCGATCGACGCCCCACGCTGCGATCCGGTCGACGATGGCATCGGAGACCGTCCGCTCGCTCACGACTGCACCACCCACGCGGTCGCGGGGGAGGGGAGCATGCCGTGCTCCAGCGGTATCGTGCACAGCACCACGTCACCGGGTGGCAATTCCACGGGGTCGGCGTCGAAATTGGTGACGCAGTGCCAGCCGCCGGGGCGCACGAAATGCAGCACGCCCTTGGGGGTGTGCACCCACTCAAGACCCTCCGTCGTTCGCAGGCGGCGCCGCAGCGTCAGTGCGAGTCGGTAGAGGTTGAGGGTGGAGTCCGGGTCCGCATCCTCGAGCTCGACGGAGTTACCGGCGAACTCGGGCGGCTGCGGCAGATGTGGCGGGCCGGCGCCGAACCCGAGCGAGGGGCCGCTGGCGGTCCAGGGGATGGGTACGCGGCATCCATCTCGTCCTATCGTTTCCCCGCTGGTGCGCTCGAACGTCGGGTCCTGCCGCTGCTGCGGCGGGATGTCGACCACCTCGTGCAGCCCGAGTTCCTCGCCCTGGTAGAGGTACGTCGAGCCGGGCAGGGCGAGCAGCATCGTCGTCGCGGCCTTCGCGCGAGCCAGCCCGAGCGGGCGGTTCAGCTCCGGGCGAGTACCGCCGCTTCGCAACCACGCGTTGCCCTGCACGTCTTCGACGGTGCCGCCGTTGCCGGGCAGGCCGTACCGGGTCGGATGTCGGATCACATCGTGATTCGACAGCACCCAGGTCGACGATGATGCCACCGACGCCGCCGAGTCGAGGTTGAAGGAGATCACCCGCCGGAACTGCTCGGCGTCGAAGTCGGCACGGAGCAGGTCGAAGTTGAACGCCTGCCCGAGGCTGTCCCGTGTGGCGTAGCGGGCCCGGCGCTCCGGCAGCACCCACGCTTCGGCGATCGCCGCGCGCGGTGGGTCGTACTCGTTGAGAACCTCGCGCCACTGCGCGTAGATCTCCTGAACGTCGTCGCGATCCCAGAGCGGATGCATGCCGGTCGGGTCCTGGCGCTCGCGCTCGAGCTCGTCCCAGCTGCGCAGGGGCTCGGTGAGGTCCTTCGTGAGGGCGTGCGCAACATCCACCCGGAAGCCGTCGACGCCGCGGTCCGACCAGAACCGCAGCGTGGTGAGGAAGTCGTCGCGCACCTCGGGGTTGCCCCAGTTGAGGTCGGGCTGCTCGCGCGCGAACGAGTGCAGGTAGTACTGGCCGTCTGGCACTTCAGTCCACGCCGGGCCGCCGAACTGCGACTGCCAGTCAGCCGGTGGCCGCCCGTTGCGACCGTCGCGGAAGAGGTACCGCTCGCGCGCCGGCGACCCGGGTGCGGCGGCGAGTGCCTCAACGAACCATTCGTGTCGATCCGAGGTGTGATTGGGCACGATGTCGACGATGACCCGGATGCCGACGGCGTGCAGCCCTGCCACGAGCTCGTCGAACGCGGCCAGGGTGCCCAGGCGCGGGTCGACGTCGCGGTAGTCGTCGACGTCGTACCCGCCGTCGGCAAGCGCTGACGGGTAGAACGGGCTCAGCCAGACGGCATCCACGCCGAGCTGCACCAGGTACGGGATGCGCGAGACGATGCCGGCGAGATCGCCCAGCCCGTCGCCGTTCTGGTCGGCGAAGCTGCGCGGGTAGATCTGGTACACGACGGCTTGTCGCCACCACTGGGCGTCTGTCTGGTCGTCGATCGTCATGCTTCGAGCGTGCCGGAGGCCGGCGGGCTGGGCAACAGGTTGACAGGCCTCAGCTGATCTTGCGGCGATACACCGCCATCGCGGCGACGTACGCCGCGACGAGGATGCCGACGCACCAGACCAGCGCGATCCACACGTCCGCGCCGACTGGCTGCTGGCCCAACAGGTCGCGGATCGAGTTGACGATCGCGGTCACCGGCTGGTTTTCGGCGAACCAGCGCACGGGCCCTGGCATGCTCTCGGTGGGTACGAACGCCGAGCTGATGAACGGAAGGAAGATCAGTGGGTACGAGAACGCGCTCGCCCCGTCGACCGTCTTCGCCGTCAGCCCCAGGGTGAACAGGGTCAGGATGCCCGCAACCGCTAGCCACGACAGCACGTCGGCCCCCGTGCCGATCGCCAGGGCGACGAGCACCGCAAGCGTTCTCACGGCATCCCACACCTCGATGCGCCTCCCTTTCAGTGGGCGTGGTTGGGAGACCCCGCGGGCTCGCGGGGCCGATTGGATGTTCGCGGCTGAGTTTTGCTTTAGCGCGCCCAGCCGGCGAAGTTGTCGCCAGTGCGCACCGTGCGCTGCGCGGCTCGGCGTTGCTTGGGTTGCAATGCCGCCGCAACGACGCGCACCAGCCAGGAGTTCACGGACAGCCCCTCAGCCGCCGCCTCGTCGACTCGCACCTTGAGTGCGTCGGGGAGCCGGAGCGTCGTGCGCGAGGTGCTCGCCTCGTCGAGATCGACGTGCGGCACGTTGTCGGCGGCCGACTCGCCGCTCGGTTGTGTGACGACGAACTCGATCTCCCGTCCGCGCAGGCGCACGTCGACGGATCCCGGAGCGAGGTCCCGCGTGATCTCACCCGCTGCCGCCGAAAGTGCGTCGAGCAGCACCAGCCGTGTCGCAGCATCCAGCCCGGAAGCGAGCCGCTCGGCGATCGCGCGAGTGTCCTCGGCGCCGTTCGCCGCGGCATCCACCAGTTGTCGCTGCAGCCGTGGCATCCGGGCACAAGCCGTGGCACGCTTGCGTCATGGACGCCACAGTTATCTTGGGGCAGCAGGGTCGTCTGGTGATACCGGCCGAGGTCCGTGCCGCGCTCGGGCTTTCGGGCGGCGACCGGCTACACCTGCGTCTCACGGATCACCGCGTCGTGCTGGAACGGTCGCAAGACGCAGTCGCCGAACTGCGCGGGTTGGGATCAACGGTTCCACAGTCGCGCTCGCTGGTCGATGAGCTGCTTGCCGAACGCCGGGTTACCGCGGCGGCCGGCGAGTGACGGTTCTCGACGCGTCAGCTGTACTCGCTCTCGTCCATGACGAGCCCGGTGCCGACCTCGTCGCCTCAGAACTCGACTCTTCGCTTCTCAGTGCGGCGAACCTGGCTGAGGTGATCGGGAAGCTGGTCGACGTCGGCATCGAAGCCACGCGGGTCCGTGAACTGCTCCGTGCTGCAGGAGTGACCATCGAACCGGTACTCGAAGCCGACGCCGAGCTCGCCGGCGCCATGCGCGCACTCGACGGTGGGCGAAGTCTTTCCCTCGGCGACAGCTGCTGTCTCGCGTTGGCCTAACGCAGTGAGCCAGCCGAGGTTCTCACCGCGGACCGAGCGTGGGCCGTCCTCGACCTGCCGGTACGAGTCCGCTTGATCCGATAGAGGATCGTCGTTGTTGCGCATTGTGTCCCTTCCAGGGGGACATCAACTGGCGAGCTCGTCGATCCAGCTCGATCGCATCCGCAGTCCGCGCTCCGCGCTCCCCATGACTGCTGCGAGTCCGATGACGAGATTGAGGGAGAGAGGGAGGGAAATGGGTGAACTGAAAGTTCCGATCGAGTCGGCGATGAGGGGGATCCGGGAGAGCGATTGGATGATCTGCGGCACTTCGACAACGAGCCCGACGGCAACGAGCGCGATCGAGACAAGGCCGATGACGCGGGTGAAAACTGGATGTCGGTGGTGCAGTCGGGCGCGAAACCCTTCAGCGGATGCGGGATCGGGAGACAACGGTTGCTCGGCACCGTCGGCTCGCACGTAGTGGCAACGCTTGAGACCGAAGCTGGTCATCGCGACTTCGATGTGGCCGCCTGGTACGGCGAAACGCGTCGGCAATTTCGAGAACGAATGCAAGGCCCCGTCGACGTAGAGTCGGGCGCGGACAGCGCCGTCGGTCATGTCGCCGCCGCGGCGGACGTCCACCGTGTAGATCGATGTCGTGCCGTCTCCTGAAAGCAAGGTGATCGAGCGGAGTGATCTGCTGAACATCTGCCACCAGCAATATTTCCGCAACGGTTCACCGGATCCGGCACGAACACGGCGGTTACGCCAATGCTTGATCCCCATCCTTCGAGACTCCATCCAAGTTAGTACAGTGTAATAGTTACGTCGGACAACGCTAACACACTGTGATAGAACCAAGCTAGGGATGCCAAGATGGATGGTGAATCCAAGGAACCAGGAACCCGCGCCAAGATCCTCATCGCCGCCGCGACGATGCTTGGCGAGAATCCCACCACGCGGTTGAGCGTGCGGGCGGTGGCAGCACGCGCCCAAGTAAGCACGGGCTCGCTGCGACACTTCTTCCCAACCCAGCGGGCTCTCGTGGAAACCGTGGTTGCAGGACTCTACGACCTGGAGATTCCCGACGATCCGATCAACGATCACTCGTTGACGTCGACGGAGCGACTGGTCGCGTGCTTGCGCCTACTCCTTGCTCAAGTGGGCGTGGGCGATCGTGCTCGGCAGCAATGGGGGGCTCTTTATAAGGCGTATGTTGCATCTGCTCCCTCCGAGGACGAAGCCGCCGCCTACCTTGCACTCGATCGGCTGGGTCGCAGTCGTATCGAGCGGTGGCTGACGACCTTGATCGAAGAGGGCGCGATCCCAGCGGGGAGGGTCGAGCAGCGGGCTCGATTTCTGTCGACCGTGGCTACCGGCCTCATGACCGAACGCGCCCTGCCCTCCGACACGGCGAGGGCCCAATCCGAAACAGAGAGTTTGCGCCTCGCCGTTTCTGCGGTCACGGCATAAGTGACCGGCTCGCGGCCCAACGAGCTCAGACGGGCCCCGGTCGGCTCGTGAGGATGTCGGCCAGGGTCGAGTGTTCCTGGATGTAGTCGTGAAGTTGAGGATCGAGCAGGCGGGCGACGTGGAGCAGGTCGCCGTGCAGGTCAGCGGCGTCAATTCCGAGAAGGGGTTCATGGTGAGCGACGCGGTTCCGCAGCTCGTGGAGTCGTCCGACGCGGGTATCGACATCGGGCCGACTGGTGCCGGCGGGGAAGGCACGATGCAGGGCAGGGCGCCATAGTGTCACCTCGTGAGCCGAGGAGGTGAGGTAGCGCCAGAAGCCGAAGGTGAGCTGCGCGATCACCTTGCCGGGTGGCGCCTTGCGTCCACCCGCTTCGTGCATCGCCCGGTCGAGGGAGGCTCGGGGTTTGGCGTTGATGTCGACGGCGACCTTGCCGTGGCTGCCGCGCTTTCGGGTTCGCACGACCGGGGCGAACACGAGGTTGCTGGCGGCCGTCCAGTGCCGTGGCAGGTTCAGGTGCTCGGTCAGGGCGCGGTCGTAGGCGTTGCGGAGCCCGACTTCCAGATGGGCGAGGTCATGCCCGAACGCGGCTCCGACCTGCGCGTTCCATTCGTAGAGTGCGAGGGCTTTGTCAGCATTGCCGCCGGCGGCGTGCAGATAGACGCCGAAGCGGGGAGGGCTCAGCCAGCGTTCGACCCACTCCTGCGGTGCGGAGTCTGAGGGTTCGGGTGCTGGCATGGTCCCTCAGTATCGCGTATCATTGAGGGCAGAAAGCCCCGGTGGACCTCTGACCTTGGTCACGTCGCCGGGGCTCAGCCTTTCCCGGCGCCGTCTCTCGATCTTTGCTTGCGGGCGTACCGGTCTAACCAAGCAGCCTTAACATGACAACCTCGAGGTCCCCCGCCGCGTTGCCGAGCGGGTCCACGGTAACGGGAGTCTCTAATGCTCGACTACACCGCCATCGACTTCGAGACAGCGAACTCCTACCGAGGCTCGCCCTGCTCAGTCGGGCTGGTCAAGGTCCGCGACCGACAGGTGGTTGACACCCGCCAGTGGCTGATCCGTCCACCGGAGGCGGCGGACGGCTGGAACTGCCATTCACGGCATCACGCCCGAGATGGTCTCCAACGCTCCGAGGTGGCGCACTGCGAGACACCCAGCTTCGTGGGCCCGCTGGGGCTCGACTCCCCAGCGCGCACGGCCGTAACGCCGCGAAGCGGTGCGCCGGAACCGGCGGCTGTGGGCCCAAGAAGGGTTCTTCTACTTCCGGGACGGCCGAAAGCCCCACGCGCTGCGCGGCATCGCAGCTTCGTGGGCCCGGTGGGGCTCGAACCCACGACCAGCGGATTAAAAGTCCGATGCTCTACCGACTGAGCTACAGGCCCGACGAACATCAAGCGTAGCGTTGACGTCGATGGCCGACGACTTCCACAAACCCACCAGATACTCCGGTGACTGGTTCGACCGTATCGAAAACGGCGAGGATCCCGCGACGGTCCTGCGCGTCGCCCGAGACACCGCGCACGCCCTCGTCGAACGTGCTCGTGAGTCGGGCGATCCCGCGGTGCTCGAGCGCCTCGTCGCCTACACGGACGCCAACGGTATCGACGCGCTCGCGGAGCTTTGGGCCCGCTCGAGCCCAACCAGCCTGCCGGGCGCGCTGTGGCGCATCTACCTGCTGCGGCTCATCATCCGCCAAGACCCGACCGGCACCAGCTTCCTGTACCAGCGCGGCACCGAAACGCTGCGCACGATCGACGCCGCGGTAGCGGGTGCGGTCGAGCCCACCGGCCCGGATGAGATCACCACGCTCGCCGACGAGATTCTCCGCGGACTGTTCCGCGGCGACTTCGCCGTAGCACTCGATCGGGCAGCCGCGTTCAGCCGCATCTTGAGCGCGGGCGCGACCAGCCTTGCGGATGACGCGGAGCCGATGCATCCCGAGCGTGCAACCGAGCTGACCACTCGGGCTGACCGCCTCTCACTCACCGCCCAGGAGTTCACGGCGTGCGCGCGCCTCTACCGCGTCGGCAGCCTGGACTGAAGCGCCGGACGCAGGAGTTAAACTGGGGGAGCCGGGCCGCAGTAACCCCGGGCTCCACGAATAGCCGCTGCGAGCGGCCATGCGCCGAGAGGCGTTCTGCGGCTCGGCACCACCCCCCCAGCAGACCAAACCGTCGTATGCAGCCCACCGAAGAAAGTGCACGATTGCGTTCGGCCCTGGATAGCGGTCATAGAGGAGGCCCTGCCTCGAGGCATCCAGGCGCCGGACGCAGCGACTGAGTCGAGGGAGCGACGTGTCATGCTTGGGACGATGCCTCGCAACGACGAAACCGAGCAGCAGTTGCCCGGTGCCCTGCTGCAGACGCTTCTCGAGCGCGTGGCCGCAGGGGACCAGCGTGCGTTCTCTGAGCTCTACGACCAGGTTGCGCCGCGGGTGTTCGGTCTGGTGCGTCGGCTGCTCGTGGACCGGGCCCAGTCGGAGGAGGTGACCCAGGAGGTCTTCCTCGAGATCTGGCAAACCGCACCGCGATTCGATCCGAAGAAAGGAGCAGCAACGTCGTGGATCCTGACCATGGCGCATCGCCGAGCGGTGGACCGGGTGAGGGCCTCCCAGGCGTCACGAGATCGCGATACCCGCATCGGGATTCGAGATTTCAACCGAGAGTACGACAATGTCTCCGAGACCGTCGAGGTCAGGATTGAGAACGAAAGGGTGGTGAGGGCGATGGAGCGGTTGACGCAGCTGCAGCGCCAGGCCGTCACCCTCGCGTACTACGGCGGCTACAGTCACAGCGAAGTGGCTGAGATGCTGAGCGTGCCCATCGGCACGGTCAAGACCCGGCTCCGTGACGGCATGATCCGTCTGCGCGACGAACTGGGGGTGACCTCATGAACGATCCGATCGGCGACCTCTCCGGGGCATACGCCCTCGACGCGCTCACACCCGAGGAGCGCGCGCAGTTCGAGGCGCGTCTGGCCTCGTCGGAGGCGCTTCGCACCGAGGCGGGCGAGTTGAACGACACGGCGGCCCTGCTGGGGTTGGCCGTTGCATCCGAGGCGCCGCCGGCATCCCTCAAGTCCGACCTGATGGCTCGGATCGCCCAAACGCCTCAGCTTGCGCCTCTCAGCACCGAGACGCCTGCCGAGCGGAAGGCCGCGACCCGCTGGTTCACCCGCCCTGTGACGGTCCTGACGTCGGTCGCGGCCGCCGCCGCGCTCATCCTCGGCGGGGTTGCGATCGCGGATGTCGTGGGCGGCGCCGTCTTCCAGCAGCAGCAGGCGGACCAGTTGGCTGCGATCAACGCGGCGGATGATTCGCAACGAGTGTCCGCGGATGTCGCGGGAGGCGGTACCGCCACCCTGGTGTGGTCGACGCAGCTGGCCAGTTCCGCGCTCATCGTGGACGGTCTCGACACCCTCCCCGCCGACCGCGTCTACGAGCTCTGGTACATCGACGACGCGGGCGCGCGCCCGGCCGGCACCTTCACGGTCGGCGAGAGCGGCAGCACCTGGCGGGTGCTCGACGGTGAGATGGATGCCGACGACGTCGTCGGCGTGACGGTCGAGCCCGCGGGTGGGTCGAAGACCCCGACCACCGACCCGATCGTGGTGCTGGCCTCGGCCTGAGGCGACTACGGCTGCAGGCGCTCGAGACGCCAGCCCGAGGCATCCGACCGGGTGAAGCGCAGCCGGTCGTGCAGTCGCGACCTGCGCCCCTGCCAGAACTCGAACGAGTCCGGGATGATCCGGAATCCGCCCCATGTCTGAGGCCGGGGTACCTCGCCGCCCTCATATCGCCGCTCGAGCTCGCGCACGCGGGCCTCCAGCGCCTCGCGACTGGCGATGGGACGGGATTGCGCGCTGGCCGCAGCCGCGATCTGCGAGCCTCGCGGACGGGAGGCGAAATAGGCATCCGAGACGGCCGCGTCGGTCGGCTCGGCCATGCCGCGCACGATCACCTGCCGGTGGATCGGATACCACGGGAAGACCAGGGCGACCGCCGGGCTGGCCAGCAGTGCTCGACCCTTCTGCGAACCGTAGTCGGTGAAGAACTCGAACCCGTGCTCGTCGATCGTGCGCAGCAGCACCGTGCGGCTCGACGGCCCGCCGTCGACGTCGATCGTCGACAGCACCATCGCGTTCGGCTCGTACACGCCGGCTTCTTCGGCCTGCTCGAGCCAGCGGGTGAACTGCTCGATCGGATCGGGCAGAACCTCAGCCTCGGTCAGCGGCTGCTGGCCGTAGTCGGTGTGGCGGGTGAGCGAGTCGGGCATGGGCTCAGAGTATGCCTGCTTCGCATGTCGATGCGCCAGGGGCACGTCGACGGGACCAGCCCTGCGATGCGCCGGGGGCGCGTCGACGGGACCAGCCCTGCGATGCGCCGTAGGCGCATCAACCGAACTTGCCGCTGACATAGTCCTCGGTCGCCTGCACGCTCGGCTTGCTGAACATCGTGGTGGTGTTGTCGTACTCGATGAGCCTGCCCGGCTTGCCGGTGCCGGCGATGTTGAAGAACGCCGTCTTGTCTGACACGCGGGATGCCTGCTGCATGTTGTGCGTGACGATCACGATCGTGTAATCCTGCTTGAGCTCTTCGATGAGGTCTTCGATGGCCAGCGTCGAGATCGGGTCGAGCGCGGAGCACGGCTCGTCCATGAGGATGACCTCGGGGGAGACCGCGATGGCGCGCGCGATGCACAGGCGCTGCTGCTGACCGCCGGACAGTCCCGAGCCCGGAAGCGCGAGCCGATCCTTTACCTCGTTCCACAGGTTGGCACCCTGCAGCGAACGCTCCACCAACTCGTCGGACTCCGATTTGGAGATGCGGCGGTTGTTGAGCTTCACGCCGGCGAGCACGTTGTCGCGGATCGACATGGTCGGGAACGGGTTCGGCCGCTGGAACACCATGCCGACCTGGCGCCTCACGAGCACCGGGTCGACGCCGCTGCCATAGAGGTTGTTGCCGTCGATGAGCACCTCGCCCTCGACGTACGCGCCGGGAATGACCTCGTGCATGCGGTTGAGGGTGCGCAGGAAGGTCGACTTGCCGCAACCGGACGGCCCGATGAACGCTGTCACGGTTCGCGGCTCGATGGTGAGCGAGACATCCTCCACGGCCTTGAACTTGCCGTAGTAGACGTTGAGGTCGTTGACTTCGATGCGCTTTGACACTGGTCTGCTTTCCGGGAAGAGGGTTCTATCGGCCGAGCTTGGGGGAGAAGATGCGGGCGATGAGTCGGGCGATGAGGTTGAGCAGCATCACGATCACGATCAGCGTGAGCGCTCCGGCCCACGCCCGGTCGAGGTACGGCTGCGGGTCGGTGCCCGGCACGGCGTACTGGTTGAAGACGAAGACCGGGAGGGTCATCATGCGGTCTTCGAAGAGGTTGTAGTTCATGCTCGTCGTGAAGCCCGCGATGATCAGCAACGGTGCAGTCTCCCCGATGACCCGAGCGATCGCGAGCGTGATGCCCGTGGTGATGCCGGCGATCGATGTCGGGATGACCACCTTGAGGATGGTCAGCCATTTCGGGACACCGAGGGCGTACGACGCCTCGCGCAGTTCGTTGGGCACCAGCTTCAGCATCTCCTCACTCGAGCGCACGACGACGGGGATCATCAGCAGTGAGAGCGCCACCGAGCCGCCGAAGCCGAATCGGATGCCTGGATCGGAGAGGATCAACGAGAAGAACGCGAAGGCGAAGAGACCGGCGACGATCGACGGGATGCCGGTCATCACGTCGACGAGGAACGTGATGGCCCGAGCGAGCGCACCGCGACCGTACTCGACGAGGTAGATCGCTGCGAGCAGGCCGACCGGAATGGAGATCAGCGCTGCCATGCCGGTGATGAGCAGCGTGCCGGTGATGGCGTGCAGCGCGCCGCCGCCCTCGCCGACGACGTTGCGCATCGACTGGGTGAAGAATGCGATGTCGAACCGGGCCAGCCCGTCGATCAGCACGGTGGCGGTCAGCGAGATGAGCGGTAGCAGAGCGATGATGAACGCGGTGGCCACGAGTGAGGTCACCAGGCGATTCGTCGCCTGCCGGGACCCTTCGACCAGCCTCGACAGCACGTAGATCGCGATGTCGAAGAGCACGGTCCCCAGGAGGATCGCTGGGGTGATGTTGAATTCCCCGCCGGTGCTCATGGTCACGAGTCCGAAGACGACGGCCATGATCGCCCACGAGCCGAAGAGAAGCGCCCACGGCGCCCAGCGCGGGAGTCTGCCGTGCGTCAGGGTGTTGACGATTCCGTTGCCTCCCTGTGGCAGCTTGGGCGCAGTCGGTCGCTTCGCGGTGGCGGTGCTCGTCGACATCAGTTGGCTCCCGAGAACGCCTTGCGGCGATTGACGACGACGCGGGCGATCGAGTTGATCACCAGCGTGATGATGAACAGCACGAGGCCCGTCGCGATCAGTGCGTTGACGTTGATGCCGTAGGCCTCGGGAAAGCTCAGCGCGATGTTGCCCGCGATCGTGATCGGGTTCACCGACCCGGTGAGCACGAAATTGATGACGAGCGCCGGCGACAGCACCATCGCGACGACCATCGTTTCGCCGAGCGCGCGACCGAGTCCGAGCATCGCAGCGGAGATGATCCCGGGTCGGCCGAACGGCAGAACGGCGGTCTGGATCATCTCCCAGCGCGTCGCGCCGAGCGCGAGAGCCGCTTCCTCGTGCAGCACCGGAGTCTGCAGGAACACCTCGCGCGAGATGGCGGTGATGATCGGGAGGATCATCACCGCGAGCACGATCGCGACGGTGAGGATCGTGCGACCGGTGCCCGAAACAGGCGGCGTGAACAGCGGTATCCAGCCGAGGTTCTCCGTCAACCAGGTGTAGCCGGGCACGAGTATCGGCGCGAGCACTTTGATGCCCCACAGGCCGAAGACGACAGACGGCACGGCAGCGAGCAGGTCGATGATGTAGCCCAGCACCTGCGCCACCCTGCGGGGTGCGTAGTGGGAGATGAAGAGCGCGATGCCGAGCGAGATCGGCAGGGCCATGAGCAGCGCGAGGGCGGCAGCCCAGACGGTGCCGAAGATCAGCGGGGCGACATACTCCCAAAAGCTGGAAGGCGCGCCAGGCAGATCTGCCGGGTCCGCCCCCAGGGCGGGGATGCTCTGGGCGATCAGGAAGATCGCCACAGCTGCGAGGGCGGCGAGGATGATGCTGCCGCCGACGACCGTGCTTCCGGCGAAGATGCGGTCGGCCGGTCTCACGGCCCTGCGAGCCACGAGTTGTGTGCTCATTGCGGTGGTCCTGCGCCCTTCGTTCGGGTGGTGTTCAGGGGAAGCAAGTCTGTCGGGCTGCGACCCACCGTGCAATGCACGGGAGCCGCAGCCCGACAGCCGATGTGTTTACTTGATGACGTCGATCGCGGCGGTGACGCGCTCGAAGAGCGCCTCCGAGATCGGCGCCGAGCCGGCACCCTCGGCGGCAGCGGCCTGGCCCTCAGGGCTTGCCATGTAGGTGAAGTACGCCTTCACCAGGGCACCCTGCGCCTCATCGACGTAGGTCTCGCAACCGACGAGGTAGGCGACGAGCACGACCGGGTAGGCGTTGCTGTCCGGGGTGCGGTCGAGTTCGATCGAGAGATCGAAGTCTTCGCGACCCTCGACGAACGGCGAGGCGTCGACGACGGCGGCAGCGGCCTCGGCGGAGTACGGAACGTACTCGTCGCCGATCTTCACCGCCACGGTGCCGAGGTCACCGGCGCGCGAGGCGTCGGCGTAACCGATGGTGCCGGTGCCGTTGGTGACGGCGTCGACGACACCGGAGGTGCCCTGAGCGGCCTCACCCGAGTCGAGCGGCCACACGCCGTCGGCCTCGTAGGTCCACACCTCAGGAGCGGCCTGGGCGAGGTAGTCGGTGAAGTTCTCGGTGGTACCCGAGTCGTCTGAGCGGTGCACGGGCGTGATCGCCTGAGCCGGGAGGGTCGCGTCGGGGTTCTGCTCCGCGATCTCCGGAGCATCCCACGAGGTGATCGTGCCTGCGAAGATGCCGGCGATGGTCGCGGGGTCCAGGTTCAGGGTGTCGACACCCTCGAGGTTGAAGATGATCGCGATCGGCGAGATGTACAGCGGGAGCTGCACGATGCCGCTGTCGGGCGCGCACGACGCGAAGCCGCCTGCTGCGACCTCCTCGTCGTTGAACGCACGGTCGGTTCCGGCAAAGTCACTGCCGCCACCGAGGAAGGTCTCGCGACCGGCACCGGAACCACTGGGGTCGTAGGTGATCGTCACGTCGGGGTTGATGGTCTGGAACTCGGCGATCCAGGTCTCCTGGGCCGCGCCGACTGCCGAGGAGCCGGCTCCGACGAGCGTCCCTGAGAGGTCGCTGGGCGCTGCGGTCTCGCCGCCACCCTCGTTGGCCGCGCAGGATGCGAGGATCATGCTGCCCGCGATAGCAATGGCACCGACCGTGCCAAGGCGCTTGAAGTTCACGCTGGTTCCCTTCGGAATGTTGTTCTCTTGGTGTGGGCCGGTTCAGGCCCAGTCCCAGAACGTATGCACGGAGAATGACCACGCTCGTCCCGACAGGTGAACGGGAGGTTAACGCCAAGCCAAGAGCGGCTGCGTCACACCGGGGAATGCGTCTCGACTGCCACGATGCCTCGCTTTCGCGAGCCTCCGCGTGCGACGTGGATCACCGTGAATTCGCCGGTGTCGAGGGCGGCTCCGCGCCGCAGCGCAGCGTCGGCCTCAGTACCCGTCTGGGCCGCCAGTTCGGCCAGGATCTGCGGCAGGACCGGCCCGTGGCTGCACAGCGCCGTGCTCACCTTGCGTTTGAGGCGGCGCGCGACGATGGAGGCGACGGCGTCTGCGCCGTGCTCATAGGCATCCTGGCTTATCGCGTCTGTCGCCTTGATCGGGATGCCGGTCAAGCTCGCCAGTGGAGCGACCGTGGCCAGGCAGCGCGTCGCCGTGCTCGACACGATCCGCTCGATGCCGTAGGCGGCGATGCCCCCGGCGATGCTCGCGGCCTGATCGACGCCGCGCTGCATGAGGGGTCGGGTGGCGTCCGGCCCGTCCCAGCTGCCGTGCGGAACGGCCTTGCCGTGCCGCACCGCGATCACGGCGAACGTTCGCGCACGATCTTTCTTAAGCCGCTTGGCGAACCGATCGAGGATCTCGCGATCATGGGGATAGCTGAGCCGCTTGTGCGCCTTCTCGAGGTCGATCCACTCCAAGGCCGAGATCTCCGCGTTCGACTGGAACCGCGCCAGCTCCAGGGCGTGATCGTCGACCTCGGCCGACCAGTAGTGCACCACCTTGTCGCGCCCGTTCGGCATCACGTACTCGACGGTCCCCAGCGGCGCGCCCAGCACGACGGCCAGCCCCGTCTCTTCCAGAATCTCGCGAACGGCGGTCTGCGGCAGCGTCTCGCCCGGGTCGACCTTGCCCTTGGGCAGTGACACGTCACCGTGGCCGGGCCGGTGCACGAGCAGCACGCGCGCTCGACCGTCCATCAAGCGCCATACCACCGCGCCCGCAGCGAGCACGGGCGGCTGCGTCAGGCTCACCGCAGCGCCCCGGTGCGCTTCCTCGCAGAGATCTCTCGCATCAGCACATTCTGCATGTCCTGCAGCGGACTCCCGTCGTCGGAGAGCGCGTGCCGGGTCCACTCGCCGCTCTCGGCGAGGTGCCACGAACTCGTCTCATCTGACAGCGCCAGTTCGAAGATGCCGTCCAGCTGCGCGAGATGATCGGGCGCGGTGATGCGCACCAGTGCTTCGACCCTGCGGTCGAGGTTGCGGTGCATCATGTCGGAACTGCCGATGTACACCTGCGGCTCGCCGTCGTTGTCGAACCAGAAGATGCGAGCGTGTTCCAGATAACGACCCAGGATGCTTCGAACCCTGATGTTCTCGCTCAGCCCGGGTACCCCCGGCCGCACGCCGCAGATGCCGCGCACCACCAGGTCGACGTTCACGCCCGCGTTGGACGCACGGTACAGCGCGTCGATGATCGCCTCGTCGACGATCGAGTTCAGCTTGATCCTGATGCCCGAGCTCTTGCCGTCGCGGGCGTTGGCGGTCTCCGCGTCGATGCGCTTGAGCAGCCCCTTGCGCAGGTGCAGCGGTGCGACCAGCAGCCGCTTGAACTTGCGCTCGATGGCATACCCGGAGAGTTCGTTGAAGAGTCTCGTCATGTCCTTGCCGACGGTGTCGTCCGCGGTCAGCAGCCCGAGGTCTTCGTAGATGCGGCTGGTCTTCGGGTTGTAGTTGCCGGTGCCGATGTGCGCGTAGTGCCGGAGGCGTCCGCCTTCCTGCCGCACCACCAGCGCGAGCTTGCTGTGCGTCTTCAGCCCGACGATGCCGTAGACGACGTGCACCCCGGCCTTCTCGAGCTTGCGCGCCCAGCCGATGTTCGCGGTCTCGTCGAATCGCGCCTTGATCTCGACCATCGCGAGCACCGCCTTGCCGGCCTCGGCTGCGTCGATGAGCGCCTCGACGATCGGGCTGTCGCCGGACGTGCGGTACAGGGTCTGCTTGATGGCGAGCACGTTCGGGTCGGCGGCGGCCTGCTCGATGAACGCCTGCACGCTGGTTGCGAACGACTCGTAGGGGTGATGCAGCAGCACGTCGCCGCGGGCGATCGAGGCGAAGATGTCCGGCTCCGCATTCGGTTCGCCCGGGAGCAGCGCCACGCTCGTGGTCGGCACGTGCCGCGGGTATTTCAGTGCCGGGCGATCGAGCCGGGTCAGTTGGAACAGGCCGCCGAGATCGAGCGGCGCCGGCAGCCGATACACCTCCTGCGTGGAGATCTGCAACTCGCTCATGAGCAGTTCGAGGGTGCGCTCATCCATGTCGTCGGTGATCTCGAGCCGGATCGGCGGTCCGAACCGACGGTTCAGCAGTTGCTTCTCGAGCGACTTGATGAGGTTCTCGGACTCGTCCTCGTCGACCTCGACATCCTCGTTGCGGGTGACGCGGAACTCGTGGTGGGCCAGGATCTCCATACCGGGGAACAGGTCGCCCAGGTGATTGGAGATGAGGTCTTCGAGCGGGATGTATCGCACCTTGCCGCTGTCGTCGTCGGGCAGCAGTACGAAGCGCGGGAGATTCGTCGGCACCTTGAGGCGCGCGAACTCCTCCTTTCCCGACTTCGGGCTGCGCACCCGCACCGACAGGTTCAGCGACAGCCCGGAGATGTAGGGGAACGGATGCGCCGGGTCGACGGCCAGCGGCATCAGCACCGGGAAGATCTGGTTGGAGAAGATCTCGTCGATGCGTTCGCGGTCGCTCTCGCCCAGGTCGGCCCAGGTCTCGATGTGGATGCCCGCTGCATCCAGCGCCGGCTTGATCTGGTCGCGGAAGGCGAGGGCGTGACGCTCGTGCAGTTCGTGGGCTTTCGCCGCGACATCCGCCAGCACCTGCTGGGGCGGTGTGCCGATGTTGGTGGGAACCGCGAGCCCGGTCGCGATGCGCCGCTTCAACCCGGCGACGCGCACCATGAAGAACTCGTCGAGGTTGCTCGCGAAGATAGCGAGGAAGTTCGCGCGCTCCAGCAGCGGCAGGGTCGGATCTTCGGCGAGTTCCAGCACCCGCTGGTTGAACGCGAGCCAGCTCAGCTCACGGTCGAGGTAGCGGTCGACCGGCAGCGAGCCGTCGTCGACGCTCGACGACACCTCGAGGTCGACCTCGTCGAGCGAGTCGGTCGCCTGCGCGGTTTCCACCAGGTTCGCGTCCATCGCAACATCCTGCCATTGCGGTCGTGAATTGCGCGTGAACTGTCAGGGCCGCGACCGTAGCGCTCGTGCTGCCGTGCAGCTTCACCCGCGCCATTCGCCGTTCGAAGGGATTCCTTCGAACGGTGAATCGCGCGACGAGAGCTACGAGCCGACCGGTGCCAGACGCTCGGCGTCGTCTTCGTAGACGTTGAAGCGGTAGCCGACATTGCGCACCGTGCCGATGAGCGACTCGAGGTCGCCGAGTTTCGCACGCAGCCGACGCACGTGTACGTCGACGGTGCGGGTGCCGCCGAAGTAGTCGTAGCCCCAGACCTCGCTGAGCAGTTGCTCCCGGGTGAAGACCCGGGAGGGGTGGGTGGCCAGAAAGCGCAGGAGTTCGAACTCCTTGAAGGTGAGGTCGAGCGGGCGCCCGTGCACCTTCGCGCTGTACGAGGCCTCGTCGATCACGACGCCGGAGGCCTGGATCTTGCTCGAGGAGGCGTTCTGCGCCTGACGACCGAGGGCGAGCCGGATGCGGGCGTCAGCCTCCGCGGGGCCGGCGCTGACCAGGATCACGTCGTCGACGCCCCAGTCCGCCGAGACCGCGGTGAGCCCGCCTTCGGTGAGGATGAGCAGCAGCGGCACGGTCACGCCCGTGGTGTTCAGGATCTTGCACAGCGACTTCGCGCTCGCCAAGTCCTGGCGCGCATCCACCAGGATCAGATCACAGGTGGGCGCCGAGACGAGCGATGCGGGCGACGCGGGAATCTGTCTGATGGTGTGCGAGAGCAATCCGAGCGCGGGGAGCACCTCGGTTTCGACCGCGGGAGTCAGGATCAGCAGTTGCGCCAACGTGCCTCCCATTCGAGTGAGCACAGTCTAGACGCAGCCATAGGATCGCTTATATGCCGACGATCCTCACCTGGTTCCCGGTCGCGCTTGCGGCGATCGTGATCGTGAACTTCGTCGTGCAACTGGCGATCGGGCGCAGCAAGGGCTTCGTGACCCGCACGATGATGGTGCTCGGCGTCTCGGTGGTGCTGCTCGGCGTTGCGACGGCCGTGTTCGCGATCGTGGACGTCGCGGGCTAGGGGCTCTCCAAGTAGACCGCGGAGAGCCGCCGGTACGCGCGGGTCGCGAACGCCGCCAGCGCGATCACGGACAGCGCGATCCCGGAGAACAGGAAGATCAGCGCGATGCCGCGGGTGGCGTCGCCACCGCCGAGCAACCAGCCCCAGGTGTCGCGGCCAGCGTCGGACGCCATGTACGGGATGATCGCGAATTGCGCGATCGGCGCAATCAGGAATGCGGTGACCGGTGCAGCCGCGGACTCGAAGGCCTGCGCGAAGCCGAACACCCGGCCCTGCCGCTCGAACGGCACGACCTTCTGAATGACGGTCTGCTCGGCGGCTTCGACGAGCGGGATGAGTGCCATGTAAGCCAGGATGCCGACGACGTAGAGCCACCACCACTCGCGGATGGTGAACACGGCGCCGAGCACGCCCATCACGACGACGACGACCAGCATGGTGCGGACCGGGTTCCGGCCGAGACCGAATCTCGCGACCAGCAGGCCGCCGATGATGAACCCGGTCGAACTGATGCCGAGCACGACGCCCCACACCTCGACGGGGAACAGCTCGAGACCGTATGGGTCCATCAGGGCCAGGTACACCCCGCCGATGAGATTGTTCAGCGTCGTGAACAGGATGAGCGAGAACAGCCCAGGGCGCTGACGGATGACGGCGATACTGCCGCGCAGGTCGATCGATGGCGCCTTGCCGTCGGCCGTGCGCGGCTGCGCTTCTGGAATTCGCAGAAGCGCGAGGTGCACGAGCGCGATCGTGGTGGCCACGACGGCGATCGCAAGCGTCCACCCCATCCCCAGCAGGCCGATCGAGAGCCCGCTGAACACGCTCGTGACCAGGAACGCCAGACCCTGCACCGTGCCGACCATGCCGTTCGCGTTGGCGTGCCGCTCGACCGGCACCAGCAGGGTGACCGTGGTCGACAGGGCGATGTTGCGTATGTTCTCGATGACGGCACCGAACAGGATGACGCCGGTGAACATCCAGAACCAGGGTGCGCCGAGATCGAGCAGCGCTGGCTCGGGAAGGGCGAGGTACATCGCGCCCGCTGCCGAAAAGGCCCCCAGGGTGACGAAGCTCGACAGCAGCATGACCCGGTGCTTGCGATGCCGGTCGACGATCGAGCCGAACAGGATGGCGAACACCGCGATCAGCAGCATGTAGGCGCCGCCGACGATGCCTGTCGCCAGCACCGACCGCGTTTCGAGGTACACCCAGAACGTCAGGGCGAACCATAGAAAACTCGTCGTGATGTTCGCTGCCGCAGTGTTGACGAGCACCTGGACGAAGGTTCTCATCCCCCGCGCGGTGTGAGGTGCCTCGGTGGCCGGAGCGCTCATGGGCCCAATCTACGGGAGGCCTGCGACAGCGATTAGGCTGGACGCATGCTTCTCGCACTCGAGCTCTTCTACGTCGGCCTGCTCGGCCTGGCGACGCTCGCGATCGGCTTCGTCTCGGTCGTCGTGCTGTACAACCTCTTCCGGGGCCAGAGCTAGGGCGCGGCCGGCGCCATGATCGAGATCGACCCCGCCATCCCGGCGGAACTCGCCCCGCTGAACTGGCTGATCGGCCTGTGGGAGGGTTCAGGCGTCGTCGACTACACAGTGGGCGACGAGTCGAGAGGACTCGAGTTCGGGCAGCGCATCAGCTTCAGCCATGACGGTCTGCCGCACCTCAACTACACCTCGTACACCTGGCTGCTCGACGACGCCCGCACTCCGCACGTCACCGAGACCGGATACTGGCGTCTTCGGCGTCCGCACCTGGAGGGCGACCCCGGGCCTGGCATGCTTCCCGCCGAGGGGGTCCGCCCGTTTCAGACGGCGCAGTCGGTCGAGGCGTTGCGCAGCTCTGACGGCACATTCGAGATCGAGGTGACGATCGTGCATCCCAGCGGGGTCAACGAGTTCTACATCGGCCGAGCGGCGGGCCCGCGCATCGACCTGTCGACGGATGCCGTGATGCGCACCGCATCCGCCAAGGAGTACACCGCCGCCACCCGGCTGTACGGGCTCGTCGACAACCACCTGCTCTGGGCCTGGGACATCGCCGCGCTCGGCCAGGACCTGCGCACCCACGCCTCGGGACGGCTCGCCCGTGTCGAATAGCGCGGGCAATCCGTTCCTGCAGCAGCGGGCGCTGCTGGCGGGCGAGGCCGTCGTGCTGCTGAAGGACCGGGGTGTGATCACGGTCACCGGTCCCGACCGGCTGAGTTGGCTCGATTCGCTCACCTCGCAGGCGATCGCGCAGCTGCAGCCCGGTGAATCCGCCGAGACCCTGCTGTTGAACCCGACCGGTCGCATCGAGCACGCCATCCGCATCGTCGACGACGGCGAGACCGCCTGGTTGCTCGTTGACGACCCCGCGCCGCTGGCGGCCTTTCTCGAGCGCATGCGCTTCATGCTGCGGGTCGAGGTCGCGGATGTCTCCGCCGACTTCGTCACGATCGGCACCTTCAGAGACGGCGCATTGAACGACGCGGATGCCTCGATCACCTGGCACGACCCGTGGCTGACGTCGCCCGGGCACGGGTACGCTGACGCGCCCACCGAGCCCTGGGATTACCGCGAGTCGCTCCTGCCCTCGGCACCGGACATCCCGCTCGCGTCGGATGCAGCGCTCGACGCGCTGCGCATCGCCGCCCACCGGCCGCGCCAGTCGACCGAGGTCGACGAGCGCTCGATCCCGCACGAGCTCGACTGGCTGCGCTCGGCCGTGCACCTGAACAAGGGCTGCTACCGCGGCCAGGAGACCGTCGCGAAGGTGCACAATCTCGGGCGCCCGCCGCGGCGGCTCGTGATGCTGCACCTCGACGGCGTGCTACCCGCCGCCGGCGATCCTGTGTTGGTCGCCTCGCTGGTCGAGCCTGTCGAGACCACCGAGGTCGGCCGCGTGACCTCCGCCGCCCAGCACCACGAGCTCGGCCCGATCGCGCTCGCCGTCGTGAAGCGGACGACGGACCCCGCGGCATCCCTCATCGTCACCACGGCGGACGGGGATGTCGCTGCCGCGCAGGAGGTCATCGTGCCGCCGTCGGCCGGGGCGTCGGCCGACGTGCCGCGACTGCCGAGGCTCGGCGCCGTCACTCGGTGAACACGACGGACGGCGGCGCAGCGCGGCGGCTTCAGCGCCGGCTGCATCTTCGTCTGGGGGCGCGAGCCGCGGCATCCCGGGTCTGGGAATCGCTGCCGGCCATCGTGCAGATCATCGCAGCGGTGACCGCGTCGTACTCGATCGCGCGGTGGGGGATCGGACACGCGTACCCGATCCTGGCCATCACGGTGACGATCAACTCGCTCGGTTTCGCTCGCGACGCCCGACCGCGGCGGGTCGCGGAGACGGTGATCGGCATCCTGCTGGGCGTGGCGCTCAGCGACGCGATGTCGCTGGTGCTCGGCAAGGGGCTGTGGCAGCTCGTGGTTGTGTTGCTGGTGGTGTTCGTGGTCGGTCGTGCCGTGTCGTCCAACCCGACCTTCGCGGTCGCGGCTGCCGTTCCGTCTGCGCTGGTGGTGGTGCTGCCGGTGCCGGATGGGGGAGTGTTCGGCCGCACCCTCGATGCACTCGTCGGCGGGGTGATCGCGCTGCTGGCGACCGCGCTGCTGCCGCGTGACCCGACCCGTGCCGCGGCGCGCGCCCGGCGTCGGCTGTTCGCGGCGGTCGACGAGGGCATCGCCTCGATCGTCGACGCCCTGTCCGACGCCGACACCGGCACCGGCGAGCTCGCACTCGAGCGGCTGCGCCGGACGCAACCGCTCGTCGACGCGTGGCAGGGCACGCTCGAGAGTGCGGTCGCGATCGCGCGCATCTCGCCGCTGCTGCGATCCCGGCTGCCCGAGCTGGCCCGCAACGAGCGGGTGCTGGTCGCGGCCGACCTCACCACGCGGCACCTGCGCACGGTCGCCCGCCGGGTGGAGTTCCTGGTGCGCGACGGCGAGCCACGCCCGGCACTGGCGGAGGTGCTGACGCAACTGAGGACCGGGATCGGGCTGCTCGGCGACGAGCTCGCGGACCCGCAGGTGGCCGGTGCCGCCCGCTCGCTGCTGACGGATGTCGCACGTCGCCTCGACCCTGCCACGGTGGTGCCGCACGGACAGCTCAGCGACGCGGCCCTCGTGCTGATGCTGCGACCGCTGGCCGTCGATCTGCTGGCCGGAACCGGCATGCCCATCGACGAGGCCCGCGAGCTGCTGCCGCGGGTGTGAGGTTCAGAGCAGCAGTGCCCGCATCCCGGCGTCCAGCTCAGCCACCGTGGCCGCTGCAGCGACCTGGCGCTCGGCGGCGGTGCCGTCAGCGCTGAACGCATCGAGGTACACCTTGAGCTTGGGCTCGGTGCCGCTCGGGCGCACGATCACCCGCGAGCCGCCGGTCACCCACAGGCGCAGGATGTCCCCGGCCGGGTACTGCTCGAAGCCCTGCGCGAAGTCGTCGATGCGCTCGACGGCGTAGGTGCCGATGAACGCGGGCGGCTGGGCGCGCAGGAGCTGCATCATCCGACCGATGTCATCGAGATCGTTCACGCGCAGCGAGATCTGCCCGCTCGCGAACGCGCCGAACCGCGCTGCGAACTCGTCGAGCCGATCGGCGACGGTGCGACCCTGCGTCTTCAGCTCGGCGGCCATCGCGAGAAAGTCGACGGCGGCCGAGATGCCGTCCTTGTCCTTCACCTTGCCGGGGTCGACGAGGTAGCCCAGCGCCTCCTCGTAACCGAAGGCGAGGCCGGGCACCCGCGAGATCCACTTGAAGCCGGTCAGGGTGTCCTCGTATGTCAGGCCGTGGGCCTCGGCGATCGCGCGCAGGGCGGGCGAGGAGACGATGGATGCCGCGAGCACCCCGCCCTGCCCGCGCTCAGCCGCCCGCCACCCGAGCAGCGCGCCCACCTCGTTGCCCGACAGCCGCCGCCACCCGTCCGGAGTGGGGATCGCGACCGCCAGCCGGTCGGCGTCGGGGTCGTTCACGATCGCGAGGTCGGCGCCGACCTCGGCGGCCCGGGCGAACGTGAGGTCCATGGCGCCGGGCTCCTCGGGGTTGGGGAACGCGACCGTGGGGAACGAGGCATCCGGTTCGATCTGCTCGGTGACCAGGGTCGGCTCGGCGAAGCCGGCCGCGGCGAACACGCGCCTCGCGGTCTCCCACCCGACACCGTGCATCGCGGAGTACACGAACTTCACATCTGTCGAGACCGCCAGCTGCGCCGTCCGCCACACGTACTCGTCGAGCACCGACTCGTCGGCGAGGGAGAACCCGCCGCGCGGCAGATCGGCGATCGAGCCCGCCGCGACCGCCTCGATCCGCTGGGCGATGAGCCCGTCGGCGGGCGGCACGATCTGCGACCCGCCATCCGCGCCGCCGAGGTACACCTTGTAGCCGTTGTCGCGGCCCGGGTTGTGGCTTGCGGTGACCATCACACCCGCGGAGGCCGCAAGGTACCGCACGGCGAACGCGAGCACCGGCGTCGGCAGCCGACGGGGGAGCAGGATGGCCCGCACCCCGGCCCCGGCCACGATCTCGGCGGTGTCGCGGGCGAACACGTCGGAGTTGGTGCGTCCGTCGTAGCCGATCACCACGCTCGGGTCGTCGCCGCGCTCGACCAGGTACGCCGCAAGCCCCGCTGCGGCCTGCGCGACCAGCACCCGGTTCATCCGGTTGGGCCCGGCACCGAGCTCCCCGCGCAGGCCTGCGGTGCCGAAGGCGAGTCGAGCCGCGAACCTGTCGTCGAGCGCGGCGGTGGCCGAGGCATCCCCCGCTTGCGCCGCCTCGATCAGCCGATCGAGCTCGTCGCGGGTGACGGGATCCGGGTCCTGGTCGCGCCAGGCCTTTGCGGCCTCGAAACTCATATGAGCGCCACGATGCGTGCGAGCAACTCGCTGATGCGCGACTCCGCGTCGCGACCGGCTTGGATGACCTCTTCGTGACTGAGCGGCGTCGGGGAGATTCCGGCCGCCGGGTTGGTGATCAGCGACATCCCGAGAATCTCCATACCCGCCTGCCGGGCCGCGATCGCCTCGAGCGCCGTCGACATGCCGACGATATCGCCGCCGATGGCCCTGGCCATCTGCACCTCGGCCGGGGTCTCGTAATGAGGCCCGCGGAACTGGCAGTACACGCCCTCGTCGAGGCCGGGTTCGACGGTTCGCGCCAGGTCGCGCAGCCGTGCGGTGTAGAGGTCGGTCAGGTCGATGAAGGTGGCACCCTCGAGCGGCGAATCGGCGGTGAGGTTGATGTGGTCGCTGATGAGCACCGGGGTGCCGGGCTTCCACTGCGGGCGGATGCCGCCTGCACCGTTGGTGAGGATCATGGTCGCAGCTCCCGTGGCCGCCGCCGTGCGCACCGAGTGCACCACGCGGCGCACGCCGTGCCCCTCGTAGTAGTGGGTGCGCGCGCCGATCACCAGCGCCCGCTTGCCGCTGGGCAGCAGCACGGAGCGCAGCGTGCCGACGTGGCCCTCGAGGGCGGGCTTGCCGAAACCGAGGATGTCGGTGGCCGGCACCGTCGCGGTGGTCTCCCCGATCAGGTCAGCGGCTTTCGCCCACCCGCTGCCGAGCGTCAGAGCGAGGTCGTGTCGCGCCACCCCGGTCGCCTCAGCGAGTTGCGCTGCGGCTCGGGCGGCGATGGCGAAAGGGTCGGCCGCGGGGTCGTCGAGGGGGTTCACCCGACCACTCTATTGGTGACGATCTGGAAGGATTGGAGCATGGCCCACGAGTTCGAGCGCAAGCAGCGGATCGCGGTACTCGGCGGAGGCCCGGGTGGCTACGAGGCCGCCCTCACCGGCGCACAACTCGGCGCCGAGGTGACCCTCGTCGAGCGCGAGGGCGTCGGCGGTTCGGCGGTGCTCACCGATGTCGTGCCGTCGAAGACCCTGATCGCGACCGCCGAAGCGGCGAACAGCATCTCCGAGGCCTCCGACCTCGGCGTGCAGTTCTTCACCCGTTCCGAGTCCGGTCGCTCGGTGCGCCCGCAGGTCGCGGTGAATCTGGCGGCGGTGAACGCGCGACTGCTGCGGCTGGCGCGCCAGCAGTCCGAGGACATGAAGTCGCAGCTCATCAAGGCCGGGGTGCGCGTCATCACGGGCGACGGGCGGCTCGATGGTCCACAGCGGCTCGTGGTCTCCACCGGTCGCGGAAAGTCGGCCACGGACTTCGACGAAGTGGATGCCGACACTCTCGTCGTCTCGGTCGGCTCGAGCCCACGCATCCTGCCGTCTGCCAAGCCCGACGGCGAGCGCATCTTCACCTGGACTCAGCTCTACAAGATGGAGGAGACGCCGGAGCATCTCATCGTCGTCGGCTCCGGCGTCACCGGCGCCGAGTTCGCGTCGGCCTACCGCGCGCTCGGCTCAGCGGTCACCCTCATCTCCAGCCGCGACCAGGTGCTGCCCGGGGAGGACGCGGACGCGGCGCGCGTACTCGAAGACGTCTTCACCCGCAACGGGATGACGGTGCTGAACAAATCCCGCGCGGAGTCCGTCGTCCGTACCGCCGACGGTGTCGTCGCCACCCTCACCGACGGGCGCACCGTCGAGGGCAGCCACTGCCTGATGGCGGTCGGCTCAGTGCCCAACACCGACGGCATCGGGCTGACGGAGGCGGGAGTGCAACTCACCGACTCCGGGCACATCCGGGTCAACCGGGTGGCGCGCACCTCGGTGCCGTCCATCTACGCGGCCGGTGACTGCTCCGATTTTCTGCCGCTGGCATCCGTCGCTTCGATGCAGGGCCGCACCGCGGTCTACCACGCGATGGGGGATGCCGTGTCGCCGACCGAGCTGCGCAACGTCACCTCGAACATCTTCACCCAGCCCGAGATCGCCACGGTCGGGTGGTCGCAGAAGCAGATCGAAGACGGCATCGCGCAGGGTGACATCTACAAGCTGCCGCTGGCATCCAATGCGCGGGCGAAGATGATGGGCATCCGCGACGGGTTCGTGAAGCTGTTCGCGCGCACCGGCTCCGGCACGGTCATCGGCGGCGTGATCGTGGCGCCGCACGCGTCTGAACTGATCCTGCCGGTCTCGATCGCCGTCGAGCACCGCATGACGGTAGACCAGTTGGCCAGCGCCTTCTCGGTCTACCCCTCGCTGACCGGCAGCATCACGGATGCTGCGCGGGCCATGCACATCGTGCGCTGACGGCCGTGTCTGCTGCCGCGAGCTCGCCCACCCGACGCCGCGGCCTCCAGTTGTCCGCGCGGCCGTTGTCGCGGCGGCGCGGACAACTGCTCCCCGCGGCGTCGCCGGTGCAGCAGTAGTCCACAGATGGCGTGACACGGGCTACCTGTCGTCGCGATTCCCGCACGCTGTCGGCATGCTCGAGCTCGTACCCAGAGACAACGGAATCATCCTGTCCCGCGACATCCAACTCGCCGGTGATCGCGCCAGATTCTTCGCCGCTGTTCAAAGGCAGGAGTACGTTGCCCTACGTCGCGGCGCGTATCTGCCGATGGATGTCTGGAGCGGGTTGAGCGTGGACGAGCGGTACCGATCCACCGTGGTCGCGACCGCCACGCTTGCCGACGCGGATCTGTTGTTCTCCCACCACTCCGCCGCGGCGTTGCTGCGACTGCCGTGGATCGGTCGATGGCCGACACAGGTGCACGTCACGACCGAGCGCGAGTCCGGCGGTCGCTCGAGTTCGTCGCTACGGCGTCATGCGACGGGGCTGCCGAGCGCGTGGACCGAGGTGGACGGTCTCGCCGTCACGACTCTTACCCGCACCGTCGTCGATCTGGCGCGGTGCTCGAGGTTCGCCCCGGCGGTGGCAGTAGCAGACGCGGCTTTGCGCAGAGATGCCAGCCTCGATCTTCCCGCGCTGCTGGCAGAGCTGGAGAACGTGCCGCTGCGACACGGGTCCGCCCGGGCTCGTCGGGTGCTGGAGTTCGCCGACGGCGCCGCCGACCGACCTGGGGAGTCGTTGAGCCGAGCCAACATGTTCCTCGCCGGGCTGCCCGCGCCGATGCTCCAACAGGAACTCGTTGGAGCCAGCGGGGCGCGGTGGACCGTCGACTTCTACTGGCCGACGTACCGGCTCATCGGCGAGTTCGACGGGCGCGCAAAGTACGAGGATCCGCGGTTCATGGGCGGTCGGACAGCCCAACAAGTGCTCTACGACGAGAAGCTGCGCGAGGACGACTTGCGAGCGGCGGGCTTCGGGTTCTCGCGATGGCCGTGGGCGATCGCACTGTCACCGGAGAAGCTGCGGCGGCACCTGGTTGCGGCAGGGTTGCGGTAGTCGCGGCGCCTCGACCGCGCGGCACCCGACCCTGCGGCCTTCGACCGCGCGGTCGTTTGTTGTCCGCGCGGCCGCCGTAGCACCGGCGCGGACGACAAACTCCAGCGCGGTTGCGCCGCGAACGACGCGGGCGGGGCGAACGCGGGCGCGCGAGACCTCAGTCCGCGATGTTCAGCAGCACGTGCCCCGACGACACCGTCGCGCCGACGGCGGCGTTGACGCCCGCCACGGTGCCGTCTTTGTGCGCGGTGATCGGCTGCTCCATCTTCATCGCCTCGAGCACCAGGATCAGGTCGCCCTTGACGACCCGGTCGCCCTCGGCGACGGCGAGCTTGACGACGGTGGCCTGCATCGGCGCCTTCACCGAGTCACCGGTGGCGGTGGAGACGGATGTCGCGGCACGGCGCCGCGGCGGTGCCGCCAGGGCCGTTCCGCCGGCCCCGCCCACGAGCTTCGTCGGCAGGCTCACCTCGACCCGCTTGCCGCCGACCTCCACGACGACGTTGTGCCGGGGTGTCGGCGCGCTCTCGCCGTCGGGCAGCGACCCGCTCCACGGCTCGAGGTCGTTGTCGAACTCGGTCTCGATCCATCGGGTGTAGACGCGGAACGGGTCGTCGGTGAACGCGGGGTCGCGCACGATCCTGCGGTGGAACGGCAGCACGGTGGGCAGCCCCGCGATCTCGAACTCATCGAGGGCGCGCCGTGAGCGCTCGAGCGCGTCCTCACGGCTGGAGCCGCTGACGATGAGCTTGGCCAGCAGGGAGTCGAACGCACCGCTGACCACGTCGCCGGTGGTCACGCCGCTGTCGACGCGCACCCCGGGGCCGCCCGGGAAGCGCAGCGCGCTCACCGGGCCGGGGGAGGGCAGGAAGTTGAGGCCCGGGTCCTCCCCGTTGATGCGGAACTCGAACGAGTGGCCCGAGGCAACCGGGTCGCCGTACCCGAGCTCCTGACCCTCGGCGATGCGGAACTGCTCCCGCACCAGGTCGATGCCGGTGACCTCTTCAGAGACCGGATGCTCCACCTGCAGCCGCGTGTTGACCTCCAGGAACGAGACCGTGCCGTCGCGCCCGATCAGGAACTCGCAGGTACCGGCGCCGACATAGCCGACCTCGGCGAGGATCGCCTTGGACGAGGAGTACAACAGCTCGACCTGCGCCTCGGTCAGGAACGGCGCCGGCGCCTCCTCGACGAGCTTCTGGTGACGACGCTGCAGCGAACAGTCGCGGGTCGAGATCACGACGACGTTGCCGTGACTGTCGGCGAGGCACTGAGTTTCGACATGGCGCGGTTCGTCGAGGTACTTCTCGACGAAGCATTCGCCGCGACCGAACGCGGCCACCGCCTCACGAGTGGCCGAGTCGAAGAGTTCGGGCACCTCCTCACGGGTGCGAGCCACTTTGAGGCCGCGGCCTCCGCCGCCGAAGGCCGCCTTGATGGCCACGGGCAGGCCGTGCACGTCCACGAACTCGAGCACCTCGTCGGCTCCGGACACCGGGTTCAGCGTGCCCGGTGCAAGCGGAGCGCCGACCTTCTCGGCGACGTGCCGCGCCGAAACCTTGTCGCCGAGCCGCTCGATCGCCTCGGGTGACGGTCCGATCCAGATCAGGCCGGCGTCGATCACGGCGCGCGCGAAGTCGGCGTTCTCGGCGAGGAAGCCGTACCCGGGGTGCACGGCGTCCGCGCCCGAGCGGCGGGCGACCGAGAGCAGCTTGTCGATGACAAGATACGTCTGGGCGCTGGTGGCACCGTCGAGGGCGTACGCCTCGTCCGCGAGCTTGACGTGGCGGGCATCCCGATCCTGGTCCGCGTAGACGGCGACGGAGGCGATGCCGCTGTCCTTCGCCGCCCGGATGACACGTACGGCGATCTCGCCACGATTTGCGATCAGGACCTTCGTGATGCGAGCCATGACAACTCAGCCTATTGGCGCAGCAAGCCGCGTCTTTGGGCGCGCTTCACAAAAAGGTCGCGCCGACCCTGTGGCTACCTACAACCTCCACAGTGAGTTCCACGGGATGCCGAAGCGGCCGAGCAGGGAACGCACCGTCGACACCGACAGGCCGACCACCGCGTGCGGGTCGCCCTCCACCGACGTGATGAATGCGGCCCCGAGGCTGTCGATCGTGAACGCGCCAGCGACCGAGAGCGGTTCGCCGGTTGCGATGTACGCATCGACCTCGGCGTCGCTGATGTCGCTCGCGAAGGTGACGGCGGCCGTCGAGACAGCGCCGACCCCACCGCCGACCGAGCCTCCGCGGTGGTCGATGAGCCAGTGGCCGGAGTGCAGCAGCCCGGTGCGCCCGCGCTGCACCAACCACCGCTCCCGGGCGACCTCGGGCCGATGCGGTTTGCCGTACAGCTGCCCGTCGAGCTCGAACGCGGAGTCGCCGCCGAGGATCACGCCGTCGACGGGTGCGCCGTCGACGAGGGTTCCGACGACCGCTTCGGCCTTGGCGCGCGCCAGCAGCGAGACCAGACCGGGTCCGTCCAGCGGCCCCGCGGCGGCTGCGACGGCCTCCTCGTCCACGCCGGGTGACAGCAGCACCGGCTCCACTCCGGCGGCGCGCAGCGTCTTCAGCCGGGCCGGCGACGTCGAGGCGAGGTAGAGGCGCACGGCTCTCCTAGGGTGGGGGAATGGGTGATGCGATCGGGCGCGAGCTCGAACTCAATGTGACCACTATCGCCCACGGCGGCATCGGCGTCGCGCGCCACGACGGGCGTGTGGTGTTCGTGTCCGACGCGATTCCGGGCGAGCGAGTGCTCGCGCGGGTCAGCGACGACCGCAAGAGGGCGTTCTGGCGGGCGGACACGGTGTCGGTGCTGCAGCCGAGCGCGCATCGCATCCCGCACGTGTGGGCCGAGGCATCCATCGATCGTGACCCGGCCCAGCGGGTCGGCGGTGCGGAGTTCGGGCATATCGCACTGGCGCATCAGCGCGAGCTCAAGCGACAGGTGCTCGCCGAGGCGCTGCAGCGGATGGCGGGCATCGCGTCCGATGTGCAGGTCGAGGCGCTGCCCGGCGACGACGAGGCGGGCGGCAGGCGATGGCGCACCCGCGTACGCCTGCACGTCGACGAGCAGGGGCGGCTGGGTGCGATGGCCGCGCGCTCGCACCGGGTGATCCCGGTGCGTGAGCTGCCGCTGGCCATCGATGCGCTCACCGCCGTCGCGCCCTTGCACGAGCGATTCGTCGGCGAGAAGGCGGTGGATGTCGTCGCGCCGTCGGTGGGCAGCGCCCGGCTGATCGTCGGCAGGCAGAAAACCACCACCATTACCGAGCGGGTCGGACAACGCGACTTCAGGCTGGCCGACGGGGGATTCTGGCAGGTGCATCGGGCGGCGGCATCCACCCTCACGGCGGCGGTGCAGGATGCCATCGACCCCGACCGGTTCGACCCGCACGCCCATAACCTCGACCTGTATGGCGGTGTCGGACTGCTGGCGGCGGCAGTTGCCGACCGCTTCGGTCCGGCGACCCGCATCACGAGCGTCGAGTCAGATCAGGCAGCCACCGACTACGCCGCGGGCAACCTCGCGGAGTGGGTCGGCGCGCGCGCTGAAACCGGGCGGGTGGAGCGCTGGATTCGCAAGCAGGTCTCCAGCGCGTCTGAGCAGGAGCGCGCCAGGCTGCGCGCCGGCACCGTGGTGCTCGACCCGCCGCGCTCCGGGGTCGGCCGCGATGTGGTCGAATCCCTGGCCGTGCTGAGACCTGAGCAGATCGTGTACGTCGCGTGCGACCCGGTTGCGCTGGCCCGGGATGTCTCGCTCTTCGCCGGGCACGGGTACCACCTGAGCGGGGTACGCGCGCTCGACCTCTTCCCCAATACGCATCACCTCGAAACTGTCGCGATTCTGCGGCGCTGACCGGCTCGCCCCCGGGGTCAACGGCCGTCGCGCCACTACGATTGGGGTACTCGACCCCGGAGGAAGTACGTATGGCCCACGGAGCTGTGACCGGACCCGACGGCGCGGCAGGCGCTCCGGTGCGCGTCGCGGTGGTCGACGACCATGAATCGGTGCGCCTCGGGCTGAGAGCCGCGTTCGAGGATGCGGGCTTCGAGTTCGTGCTTGCGGCGCCGACCGTAATCGAGCTCGTCGAGGGTTTGGCCGGCCGTGAGGTCGACGTGGTCGTGCTCGACCTCTCACTCGGCGACGGATCGTCGGTGACCGACAACGTGAAGCGGGTGCAGGCCACCGGAGCCGCCGTGCTCGTGCACTCCATCGCCGATCGGGTGGCCAGCGTTCGCGAATCGCTTGCTGCCGGTGCAGCCGGTGTCATCCCGAAGTCTTCGGCCACCTCCACGGTGCTGGCCGCTGCGGCGACCGTCGCTCGTGGCGAGGTGCTGAACAACCTTGAGTGGGCGACCGCCATCGACGCCGACCGTGACTTCGCCAAGGCGCAGCTCGGTCGGCGTGAGCGCGAGATCCTGCACCTGTACGCATCCGGACTGCCGCTGAAGCTCGCGGCTGAACAGCTCGGGATCGGGTACTCCACGGCCCGCGAGTACCTCGATCGCATCCGGGTCAAGTACGTGGAGGTCGGTCGCCCGGCCCCCACCAAAGTGGACCTGCTGCGCCGGGCCGTCGAAGACGGCATCCTTCCGGGGCTCGACCCGGACGACGCCGATGGCCGGTAGCGCGCCCGCACTGGTCTCTGCGGCCCGTCAGCCACGCAGTCCGATCAGTCGGCGGCAGGTCGAGCGGGTCATCTCGCGCTCGGTCGCCGTGTTCGGCGTCGTGTTCGGAGCCCAGACCGTTCCTCGGTTGCTCCAACAGGCGAACGAGGCATACTTCGTGTGGGTGTGGACGGTGACCGTCGGGCTGTTCGGCACCCTCGTGATCGTGCTCGTGCTGTCGTTCGCTGGGGTGTGGGTGCGGCAAGCGCACGGTGTCTTCGCCGGCCTGTTCCTCCTGGCCATCATCACATGGCCGTTCTTCGTGCTCCCGGGTGCCGAGATCCTGCCCGGGTTGCACTGGCTGTTCTACCTTGTGAACGTCGGCACGGCGATGGCCGCGATCAGCTTCAGCACGCGATGGGCGACCGTGTACCTGGTCGCGGTGCCGCTGATCGGTCTCGTGATCAGACTCACGCCGCCGGGCGGCGCGGTGACGCTGCTGTTGGCCACGCTGGAGGCGCTGTACGCGATCTTCCTCGGCGGCGCCGTGATGATCATCGTCACGATGCTGCGCCAGGCATCGTCGTCCGTCGACGCAGCTCAGGCGGCAGCGCTCGACCGCTATGGGCACGCAGTGCGTCAGCACGCGACCGAAGTCGAACGCGTGCAGGTCGACTCGATCGTGCACGACAGTGTGCTCACCACCCTGCTCTCGGCCGCGCGGGCCACCACCCCGGAGGCGAAGGCACTGGCGGCGACGCTGGCGGGCAACGCGATCGGTCACCTCCGGGAAGCCGCCGCCGCAACCCCCGACGACGGCACCATGGTGCGATTGAGCACGCTGAGCGAGAGGATCGCGGATGCCGCGGCGCAGCTGAGCGCCGACATCGAGTTCCGAGCGCGGGCGCTCGGCACTCGGTCGCTGCCGGCCAGCGCTGCGGAAGCGATCTACGCAGCAAGCGTGCAAGCCATCGTCAACAGCCTGGCCCACGCCGGCGACGAGAATGTGGCGAGATGGGTGGCGATCCGCGGAGTGGCTGCGGGCGGTGTCGAGGTCGTCGTCGGTGACACCGGTCGCGGCTTCTCACTGGACGAGGTGCCGATCGAGCGATTGGGTGTGCGGGTGTCGATCATCGAGCGCGTCGCGAACGCGGATGGCCGTGCTGTGATCCAGTCCGCGCCGGGCGAGGGCACGGTCGTCACCATCCGCTGGGCGCCCCCGGCGATCGATCCTTCGCAGCCGGCCGAGCTCGTGGACGCGGCGGGCAGTCCCCCGTGAACATCAGCATCCCCCGATACCTCATCGTCGGCGTCGCAGCGACATTCTCTGCGTTCCACCTGGTGCTGGCGACGTACTCGATCGGCGAGGTTCGTAACATCGGCCCGGTGATCGTGGCCATGGCGCTGTACGCCCTGGCGACGGTCTTGAGCCTGCTGCCTCTGGGGCCGAAACGGATGCCCGTATGGATGGCCGCCTTCAATGTCGCGGTCGTGGTCGCGATCACGCTGCTGGTGTCGAACGAGATCGTCTTCGACCAACCCGGCGGCCCGGGATACGCCAGCTGGTACGTGGCGGCCAGCGGCACCCTGCTCACCATCACGTCGACGCGCAGCAGGCACACCTTCGCCTGGATCGGGATCGGGTTTCTCGTGCTCCAGTCGGCCATCGTCGCGGGCCCTGCGCTGCTGAGTATCGGCATCACCGGTGCCATCACCTGGGTTGCGGTTTCGCATGTGCTCCGCACTGCACTGGCGAAGGCGTCGAAGGACTCGCAGCGGTTCGCGCTCGCCGAGCGGGAGGCCACCGACTGGCAGGCCGCGCAGGAAGCGCACGTTCACGAGCGCCAGTTCCGCCTCGGGCAGACCAGCGCGATGGCGCTCGCCATGCTGCGCACGATCCAGGAGAGCAAGGGCGAGCTCACCGAGGCGCAGCGTCAGGAGTGCCTGCACCTCGAGGGGGCGATCCGCGACGAGATTCGGGGCCGCAAGCTGCTGAACGACGCAGTGCGCGACGAAGTGATGAAGGCTCGCCGACGCGGTACCGCGGTCACGCTGCTCGATGAGGGCGGGATCGACGATCTGAGCGACGGCGAACTTGAGCGCGTGCTCAATCGGCTCGCGCTCGCCATCGCAGAGACCAGTGCCGACAAGGTCATCGCGCGCACCGTGCCGGAAGGGTCGGAGGTCGCGGTCACGGTCGTGGGCCTGCGCAACGTCGGCGACGGGCAGTCCAGCGCCCTCGGTCTGCACTCCGACGAGGACGAGGAGATCGACCTCTGGCTGGAGATCCCGCGGGTGTGAGCGCGTGAGAGACCTCGCGGGGCTGACTCGGGTCAGGGCGACTCGCGTTCGAGCTGACTCGCGTCGGGCTGACTCGCGTCGGGCTGGTTCGCTTTTCCGGAGTATCCGGTGTGGAACAGCCCGTCGTCGGAGTGTCGAGTGATCAGAGCGGCAGATCTCCGGAAAAGCGAGCCCGTGAACCTCGAACCTGCGCGGCCCGCGTCGGGCTGACTCGCGTCGGGCTGGTTCGCTTTTCCGGAGACTCCCGTCTGGAACAGCCCGTCGTCGGAGTGTCGAGTGATCAGAGCGGCAGATCTCCGGAAAAGCGAGCCCGTGAACCTCGAACCTGCGCGGCCCGCGTCGGGCTGACTCGCGTCGGGCTGGTTCGCTTTTCCGGAGACTCCCGTCTGGAACAGCCCGTCGTCGGAGTGTCGAGTGATCAGAGCGGCAGATCTCCGGAAAAGCGAACCCGTGAGCCGAGCCCGTGAGCCTGGAGCCCGTGAGCCGAGCCCGTGAGCCTCGAACGCCCGCGGCCCGCGGCCGGCAGAGAATTGGGTCAGGGCGATAACCCGAATATCGCCCTGACCCGCCCCCAGAACATCGGCCCGCTTACCCTAGTCGGCCGATGTTTGGTGATGTCAGCCTGAACGGGTGACACCCGCGTGAATAGTCTGGTGCACTAGACAGCTCAGCGCAGTCAACACTTTGGGGGACAGTCGGGGGACAAAGACCGTGCGGGGAAGTCCAGGATTGCAGCTTAAGTTCGTACCCCCGAACGGGGGTGGATGCCGGCGGCGGGGTACAGCGGCTTCAGCCGGCGAAACCGCGCCACGCTCCAGGTCCGGGCCGGAGCGGGTGGCGCAGAGTCCGCTGGTTGCGCTGCCACGCCGAGACCGGAGCGGGCCCCACGACCGGCGACGCGACCTGCTCCTCGAGGGCGGACTGCAGCACCGCGGTGACCGCGGCCACCTCCTCGGGCGTCACGTTCTTCGAAACGATGCGGAAGTCGGTCACGTTCGTGACCTCCGCCGGACGACCGGGACGGCCATTGGCGCTGGCGTCGCGGCGAAGACCGGAGATGGCCTCCGCTCCCAGCTCCAGCGCGCAATCACAGCGGGATGTTCCCGTGCTTCTTGGGCGGAAGCGACGCGCGCTTGGTGCGCAGCGCGCGCAGGGCCTTGATGACGGCCACCCGCGTCGCCGCCGGTTCGATCACCCCGTCCAGTTCGCCCCGCTCGGCGGCCAGGAACGGGGATGCCACGTTGTAGGTGTACTCGTTGGCCAGACGGGTCCGTACCGCAGCGACATCCTCACCGGCAGCTTCTGCAGCCTTGATCTCGTTGCGGTACAGGATGTTCACGGCCCCCTGCCCGCCCATCACCGCGATCTCGGCGGTCGGCCAGGCGTAGTTCAGGTCCGCGCCCATCTGCTTGCTGCCCATCACGATGTACGCCCCGCCGTAGGCCTTGCGGGTGATGACGGTCACCAGCGGCACGGTCGCCTCCGCGTAGGCGTAGAGCAGCTTGGCGCCGCGACGGATGACGCCCGTCCACTCCTGGTCGGTGCCGGGGAGGTAACCCGGAACATCCACCAGGGTCAGGATCGGGATGTTGAACGCATCGCAGAAGCGCAGGAAGCGCGCCGACTTCTCGCCCGCCTCGATGTTGAGCGTGCCCGCCATCGCCAGCGGCTGGTTGGCGATCACGCCCACGGTGCGGCCCTCGACCCGACCGAATCCGATGACGATGTTCGGAGCGAACAGCGGCTGGATCTCGAGGAAGTCGCCGTTGTCGACCAGATGCTCGATGATCTGGATGACGTCGTAGGGCTGGTTGGGGCTGTCCGGGACCAGCGCGTTGAGTTTGCGATCCTCGTCGGTGATCTCGAGCTCGACCTCGCTGGCGTAGACGAGGGGCTCCGCGAGATTGTTGTCCGGCAGGAACCCGATCAGCGCACGGGCGTAGTCGAGCGCGTCGTCCTCGTCGCTGGCCAGGTAGTGCGAGACGCCGGAGACCGTGTTGTGGGTGAGGGCGCCGCCGAGTTCCTCCATGCCGACGTCTTCGCCGGTGACCGTCTTGATCACGTCGGGGCCGGTGACGAACATCTGCGAAGTCTTATCGACCATGATCACGAAGTCGGTCAGCGCCGGCGAGTAGACGGCGCCGCCGGCGGCGGGGCCCATCACGATGGAGATCTGCGGGATGACGCCGGAGGCCTGCGTGTTGCGCCGGAAGATCTCGCCGTACTTGCCGAGTGCGACCACGCCCTCCTGGATTCGCGCGCCGCCGGAGTCGAGCATCCCGATGATCGGCACGCCGGTCTTGATGGCGTGATCCATCACCTTGATGATCTTCTCGCCGGCGACCTCGCCGAGCGAGCCGCCGAAGATGGTGAAGTCCTGAGAGTAGACCGCCACCTGGCGGCCGTGGATCGTGCCGAGCCCGGTGACGACCGCGTCGCCGTATGGGCGCTTGGAGTCCATGCCGAACGCGTGCGTGCGGTGGCGCACGAACTCGTCGAGCTCGACGAAGGAGCCGTGATCGAGCAGGGTCTCGATTCGCTCGCGGGCGGTCTTCTTGCCCTTGGCGTGCTGCTTGGCGATCGCCGCCTCGCCGCTGGCGGTCACCGCCTCGTGGTAGCGGACCTTGAGGTCGGCGATGCGGCCGGCAGTGGTCGACAGGTCGGGGGTGGTGTTCTCCGTCACGGCTTCACTGTACCGACCAGTGCCCATGGCGAGCCGTTGCCGAATCGCACAAGGGGCGGTGCCGGATGTTCACGCGCGCGTCACCGTTCGTCCGTGAAGCCGACGTAGCGTCGCGAGAGTGACGGCGGTGGTGGCGGTGATCCCCGCCTGGTCGACCGAGCTCGTGCTGCTGCGCACGCCCGCCCTGCCCACGCCGGCTCAGCGCGCAGCCGCCCTCGTCGGTACACCCCTGCCCGACCCGCCGCTGCTGCACCTGGCGGAGGTCGCAGCGCTCATCGGGCGGCGGCGGCCCGATGTGGTGTTCCTCGCGCTGCGCGGGCCGGTCATCCGCGTGCTGGTGCGCGCGATCGTCGCGCTCGGCGATCCGCGCCCGGTGCTCGTCACCGGGCTGCCGGGCATCTCGATCCCCGCGTCGCTGAACGCGATCTACTACCGGTCGCAAGCCGACGTCCTCGTGCTCCACAGCAAGCGCGAGGTGGCGGAGTTCTCGGCGCTGGCTGCCGGCCTGGCGGTATCCCAGCGGTTCGCGCTGGCGACCCTGCCGTTCCTGCCGACTCGGCGCACGAGCGCCCGCCGCGGCAACGATGTGGTGTTCGCCGCACAGGCGAAGGTGCCGGCTGCCGAGGCCGATCGCCGCCACCTGCTCGACCGGCTGATCGAGACGGCGCTGGCGCATCCCGAGCTGCGGGTGGTGCTCAAGCTGCGCGGGGTGCAGGGCGAGGCGCAGACGCACTTCGAACGTCACCCCTACGACGCGCTGCTGCGCGAGGTCGGGCACGTTCCCGACAACCTGGTGGTGGACACCGGGCCGATGTCAGAGGCGCTTCGGGATGCCTCGGCTCTCGTCACCGTCAGCTCGACGGCCGCGATCGAGGCGATCGCCACCGGGGTGCCCGTGGTGCTGGTCGACGACTTCGGGGTCTCCCCGCTGCTGATCAACTCGGTGTTCGAGGGCAGCGGACTGCTCGCACCGCTCAACGACGTTGTCGCCGCGCGGTTCCGCACGCCGGAGGAGCACTGGCTCGACGAGAACTACTTCCACGCGCCGACCGAGGACGACTGGGTCGCGGCCATCGAGGTCGCGGTCGCGGCGCGAGACGCGGGCGAACTGCCGTTGCGACCGCAGTTCAGGGGTCGGCTGGGTGGCGCGTTGCGGCGGATGTGGGATCGGAGGATCGCCCTCGGCGAGTACGACACGTCGGTCGTCGGGTCGGTCGCGTACGCGATCGGCTCGCCGGTGCGCGAGCTGGTGCGGTACGTGCGGCGGGTGCGGTCCCGCGCTGCTTCGCGGCGGGAGCTGGTGCGCTCGCCGTAGGGTGGCGTGATGGACCTGCCGCTGGCTCGCGCCGTCGCCCCGCAACTGGAGTTCGTGACATCCACCGGTTCGACCAATGCCGACCTCACGTCTCGTGGCTCCGAGCACTTCGCCGTGCTGGCCACCTCGCACCAAACCTCCGGCCGCGGCCGACTCGGGCGCTCCTGGGTCTCGCCCCCCAGGGCCGCACTCGCGGTCTCCGTGCTCCTGAAGCCCGGATCGCTGCCCCCACCCTCGGCCGGATGGCTCCCGCTGCTGGCAGGGGTCGCGATGGCGCGAGCCGTGGCGCCGCTGGTGCCGGGCCGCGAGGTGGGCGTGAAGTGGCCGAACGACGTGCTGGTGGAGGGGCGCAAGGTGTCGGGCATCCTGTCGGAACTGGTGCCCGGCGGTGCCGTGGTGGTGGGCGCGGGGCTGAATGTCGCCCTGACAAAAGAGCAGCTGCCGACCGGGACATCCACGTCGTTGGTGCTGGAGGGGGCGTCGCCGGACGGGCTGCTCGATCGGGCGCTCGCCGGGTACCTCCAGGAGCTGCGGGAGCTGTACGACGCGTTCGCCGAGACCTGGAACGCCCGGGAGCTGCGCGAGGCGGTGCGCGAGCTGTGCAGCACGCTGGGCAGGCCGGTGGTGGTGCAGCTGCCCGGCGGGGACGAGCTGCGCGGGGTCGCCGAGGACATCGACGGTGAGGGTCGACTGATGGTGCGCGCTCCGTCGGGGTCAACGGCCGTCGCGGCGGGCGACGTGGTGCACGCGACGCTTGCGTGACATGCCGGTCGGGTAGGGTGCCGCGGTGAGGATCTCGGTCATCGGTTGCGGGTATCTCGGAGCCGTGCACGCGGCGTGCATGGCGGAGCTGGGGCACGAGGTGATCGGCATCGACGTCGATCAGCACAAGATCGACACGCTCGCAGCCGGCCGTGCGCCGTTCTTCGAGCCGGGGCTGCCCGAGCTGCTGACCTCGGCCATCGGGTCGGGCCGACTGAGCTTTTCCACCGACATCGCCGCCGCGGCCGGTGCTGCCGTGCACTTCGTCGCGGTCGGAACACCGCAGCTCGGCGACAGCAACGCCGCCGACCTGCGCTACGTGAACGAGGCCATCGCCGCGCTGCTGCCCGTGCTGCGCCCGGATGATGTGGTGGCGGGCAAGTCCACCGTGCCGGTCGGCACCGCCGCGCGGCTGGCCGCGATCGTCGAGCCGACGGGTGCGACCCTGGCGTGGAATCCCGAGTTCCTGCGAGAAGGCTTCGCGGTGCAGGACACCGTTGCGCCGGACCGGCTCGTGTACGGCGTGCGGCCGGGGGATGAGGCATCCGTCGCCGCTCTCGACGCCGTCTACGCGGCCGCCCTGGCCAACGACACCCCGCGTATCGTCACCGACTACGCGACCGCGGAGCTGGTGAAGGTGTCGGCGAACGCGTTTCTGGCGACGAAGATCTCGTTCATCAACGCGATGGCCGAGGTGGCCGAGGCCACCGGCGCCGACGTCACGCAGCTCGCGGACGCGATCGGCTACGACGCCCGCATCGGCCGCCGCTTTCTCAACGCCGGTCTCGGCTTCGGGGGTGGGTGCCTGCCGAAGGACATCCGCGGCTTCATGGCCCGCGCGGAGGAGCTCGGCGTCGACCAAGCGCTGACGTTTCTGCGCGAGGTCGACGCGATCAACCTGCGCCGCCGCGACCGGATGGTGGAACTGGCCACCGAGGTGGTCGGCGGCGACGTGGCCGGCAAGCGGATCGCGGTGCTCGGGCTCGCGTTCAAGCCCGACTCCGACGACGTGCGCGACTCGCCGGCGCTGGATGTCGCGGTCAAGCTCGCCGAGCTGGGGGCGATCGTGACCGCGACGGATCCGGAGGCGGTCGAGACATCCCGCCGCCTTCGCCCTGAGCTGACCTACGTCAGCACCGCGGAGGACGCCGTGGCCGGCGCCGATGCCGTGCTGCTGCTGACCGAGTGGAGCCAGTACCGCGAACTCGACCCGGTGGCGCTGACGTCACTCGTGAGCGTGCCCGCGATCCTCGACGGCCGCAACTGCCTCGACCCGGCGCTCTGGCGCGCCGCCGGCTTCAGCTACCGGGCGCTCGGCCGGCCGTAGCGGCATCGACCGGCTCGGGTGGAACACCCAGTACCGGTAGAACGCGAACCGGAACGCGGTGCCCAGCGCCAGCCCCACGCCGTTGCCGGCGATGTTGTCCGCCAGCAGCGACGTGAAGCCGAGTACGTAGTGCGAGAACCACAGGGTCGCGAGCGTGATGAGCATGCCGCCGAGGCTCACCAGCACGAACTCGACGCCCTCGTGCACGACCTCGGACCGGCGGGTGGCCGCGAACGTCCAGTACCGGTTGCCGAGCCAGTTGACGACGATCGCCAGCGACGTGGAGATGACCTTCGCGATCATCGAGCCGCCGTCGACGTTCGCGGGATCGAGCAGCGTCAGCCGCAGCACGTTGAAGACCGTCACATCGATGACGAGCCCGATGAACCCCACCGCGCCGAATCGGGTTAGCTGGACCAGCAGGGCGCGCACCGTCGCAGCTTAGCTGCGCCACCTGCGCCGTAGGCTTACAGGGATGACTCTCACCGTCGCAGTGGTGGGCGGCGGTCAGCTCGCCCGCATGATGATCCCGCCCGCCGTCGCGCTCGGCATCGAGTTGCGCGTGCTGGCCGAAAACGCAGGAGAAGCTGCCTCGATGGCGGTCACTGTGCTCGGGGATCACCGGAATGCCGAAGAAGTCCTGCGTTTCGGGCAGGGGGCGGATGTCGTCACCTTCGACCACGAGCACGTTCCGCAGCACGTGCTGCGCGCCCTCGTCGACGCGGGAGTCTCGGTGCAACCGGGCCCGGATGCGCTGCTGTACGCCCAGGACAAGCTGGCGATGCGGGCGCGGCTGAGCGAGCTGGGCATCCCGGTGCCGGCGTGGGCCGCAGTCGAGACGCCCGAGCAGCTCGACGCCTTCATCGCGGGCCACGAGGGGATGGCGGTCGTCAAGACTCCGCGCGGCGGGTACGACGGCAAAGGCGTGCGGGTGGTGCGCGCCGCCGCGGAGGTGGCGGACTGGTTCGGCGACGGCCCGTTGCTGGCCGAGGAGCGGGTGTTTTTCCAGCGCGAGCTCGCCCAGCTCGTCGCGCGTCGCCCGAGCGGCGAGATCGTCGCCTGGCCGGTGGTCGAGACGGTGCAGCTCGACGGGGTGTGCGTCGAGGTGATCGCGCCGGCTCCGCGGGCTGCAGGCAAACTGGCGGATGTCGCGAGGCAGCTGGCCGCGACCATCGCACGTGACCTCGGAGTGACAGGCGTGCTCGCCGTCGAGCTGTTCGAGACCCTCGATCAGCGCATCGTCGTCAACGAGCTGGCGATGCGCCCGCACAACAGCGGGCACTTCAGCATCGACGGCTCCCAGACCAGCCAGTTCGAGCAGCACCTGCGCGCGGTGCTCGACCTGCCGCTCGGACCGACGGAGCCGCTGAAGCCCTGGACCGTGATGATCAACGTGCTCGGCGGCCCGGCAGACGTCACCGCTCGATTCGCAGCGGCGTTCGCCGACCAGCCGGGCGTCAAGCTGCACTTCTACGGCAAGCAGGCGCGCCCCGGCCGCAAGGTCGGCCACGTCACCGCGATCGGCCACGACCTCGACGACACCGTGTTCCGAGCGCGTGCCGCGGCGGCGTTCTTCCAGGGCTGACTACTACCCTGGTCGCGTGCCTGAGCCGCTGGTAGCCGTCGTGATGGGCTCCGACTCCGACTGGAACGTGATGTCGGAGGCCGCGAGCGCGCTGTCCGAGTTCCACATCGAGCACGAGGTGCAGGTGCTCAGCGCGCACCGCGCACCCGAGCGGATGATCGCGTACGGCAAGGGGGCGGTGAGCCGAGGCATCCGGGTCATCATTGCCGGGGCCGGGGGAGCAGCGCACCTGCCGGGCATGCTCGCGTCGGTGACCACGCTGCCCGTCATCGGCGTGCCCGTGCCGCTCAAGGCGCTCGACGGGCTCGACTCGCTGCTGTCGATCGTGCAGATGCCGGCCGGCATCCCGGTGGCCGCTGTCTCGATCGGCGGTGCTCGTAACGCTGGCATTCTCGCGGCGCGCATCCTCGCTTCGGGCGACCCGGCGCTCACGGAAAAGCTCGCCGCCTACGCGCGCAGCCTCGAGGCGCTCGTCGAGCAGAAGAACGAGACCCTGAACCGGTCGCTGTGAGTACCGTCAGCCCCGTTCGAAACCCAGACCTTCGCGACACCCCCACCATGACCCGGCGGGCGTGGGTGCTCGTCGTGCTCAACCTGCTCATCCCGGGCAGCGCGCAGCTGCTCGCCGGCAACCGGCGACTCGGGCGGTTCGGCGTCGGTGCGACGTTCGTGCTGTGGGCGCTGGTGGTCGTCGGCGTGGTGCTGTTCTTCGTGGCGCGGGCCGTGATCTACACCGTCGCGAGCACCACCATCGGGCTCTGGGCGGTCACGGCCGCGCTCCTCTTCTACGCGGTGCTGTGGATCGTGCTCACGCTCGACACGCTGCGGCTGCTGCGGCTGGTGCGCATCGCGCCCGCCGCCCGCGCCTGGGTCGCGGGGCTCGCCACGGTCGCGCTCGTGCTGACCGGCGGTGCCGCGAGCTACGGCGCGTACGTCGCCACTACCGCGAGCGGCTTCATCAGCGACGTCTTCGTCGCAGCGCCGCCCGAGCCGCCGATCGACGGCCGCTACAACATCATGCTGCTCGGCGGCGACGCAGGCCCGGACCGCGACGGCCTCCGGCCCGACAGCATCTCGGTGGTGAGCATCGACGCCGAGACGGGGGCTGCGACCATGATCGGGCTGCCCCGCAACATGGAGGGCTTCCCGTTCGCCCCCGACTCCCCGTTGGCCGCGCAGTATCCCGACGGATACCCCGCCGATGGCTGTGCCGTGGATGTCTGCCTCCTCAACTCCGTCTACACCGAGGGCGAACTGTACGACGCAGCCCTCTACCCGAATGCCGCAGCCGACGGCAGCACCCCCGGCATCGAGGCGATGCGCGACGCCGTCGAAGGCATCACAGGTCTCACCATGCAGTACTACGTGCTGATCGACATGCAGGGCTTCTCCGACCTCATCGACGCGCTCGGCGGCGTGACCATCGATGTCGCCGTCGGGGTGCCGGTGCACACCGACGAGACCTTCTCCGAGGTTGCGTACTACATCGGTCCCGGGGTCGTGCAGATGGACGGCTACACCGCCCTCTGGTACGCCCGCTCCCGCTACGACACCACCGACTACGACCGGATGCAGCGGCAGCGCCAGCTGCAACAGGCCATCCTGGCGCAGTTCAGCCCCGCGAACGTGCTCACGAAGTTCCAGGGCATCGCGCAGGCCGGCGCGCAGGTGGTGCGAACCGACATTCCGCAGTCGACCCTCGGATACTTCGTCGAACTCGCCTCCAAGACCCGCGAGTTGCCCATCACCGACGTGGAGTTGATCCCCGACAACGGTGTCGACCCGGCACTGCTCGACATCCCCTATATCCAGCAACTGGTGGCGGATGCCACGGCTCCGGTCGAGCCCGAGCCGGTCGAGTAGGGCGCCGGTCGAGTAGCGGCAAAGCCGCGCATCGAGACCCCAAGCGCGCCGACTTGCCACGATTTGCTGCTCTGCGCGAGCTGAACGTCGCAGGTCGTGGCAACTCGCTGGCTCGACGTTGTTTTGGAGTACAATATTAGCGTGGGGACAAGGTGGACCGTCAGCGCCGACAAGCATGGAGTCGATCACGCTGATGCGATACACGCGATGGTTCGTCGCATCATTTACGTGAGAGGTTTCGACGAATCTCGAGACGTTGGAGGTCAACGCCCCGATCTGTTCATCGGTCCTGGACGGGACGGCGAGCTGTTGGAGGTCATGGCTCGCCTCGACTTGGAACGTCGCGACGCGTTGGTGTTCCACGTGATGAAGGCTCGCCGGTCCACGGTCGAGCGAGCAAAGCAGATTCTGAGAGACAGGGAGGCGATGTGATGAGTGAGAAGGATCCACTCGTTGGGGGCCCGGTGAACGCGGATGAGCAGGCCCTTGGCGACGCACTGAGTGCCTGGGCGGAGTCCGACGACTTCACCATCCCCGATTCCGCTCAGGTTGAAGCGAGTAGCCCAGAGGATGAAGCCGGTCGCTCGCTTATCGAGTCAATTATCGGCGCAGATGAGCTCGAACAGATTGTGCCTAGGGGCGGCCGTCCGTCGCTTGGCGGTCAGGCAGGGACCGGACCATCGCCGAAGCGTCAGGTACGCCTACCACGCGACCTTGACGATCGACTCGTCGCACGAGCTGCGGATGAGCACCGCGACCTGAGCGAGATCATGCGCGACGCCATCGCTGAGTACCTGACACCGCACCGATAGGCAGCCCAGGCGCCGCTACTTGCCACGATCCGCGGCTCCGGGCGTGGTGAACGTCGCAGTTCGTGGCAACTCGGTCGCCACGACCACGGGACGACCCCTACAGGTCCGCGTGCAGCTGCCACACCTTCTCGGCAGCGCTCCGCCACGTGAAGGCTTTCGCGCGATCCTCGCCGGCGTACCGCAACCGTTGTGCCAGCGCCTCGTCACGCAGCACCTCGTTGACAGCTGCGGCCAGACCGTCGTTGTCGGACACGACGAGTGACGCGTCCGCGGTGAGCTCCACCAGCGCGGCGGCGTCGGAGTGCACGACCGGCGTCCCCAGCGCGAGCGCGTCGAGCACGGTCACCCCGAATCCGGCCTCGACCGCAGGGTAGACGAGTACGGCGGCGCGGGCGATCACGACGGCCATATCCGCTGGGTCGGCGAGTGGCTCGATCACGAGCAGCGGCGCGTCCAGCGCGGACCCCAGAGCCTGCAGCCCGGCCGCGGTCGACGGGGTGTCGATCCCCAGCACGTACCGCTCGGGAAGTTCGAGCCGCTCGGCGCGCATATCCGCGTTCTGTGGGAGCTGCGCGGCCGGACTGGTCGCGCTCGCGATCACCCGGATGCGCTCACCCAGACCCAGCACCTCGTCCGCCTGCACGGCGACGGTGTGCGAGGGTACGACGACGGCGTCGGCGAATCTCACGGCACGCTTGCCCAGCGCGAGCTGACGGCTGACCTCGCGAGAGGCCAGCAACTCCGGATGCGTCCACGCGAGCGTGTCGTGCAGGGTGACGACGATCTGCTCCTGCTCGTGCAGCCGGTCGTGCCGCGTCAGCGGTGCGAGCAGGCTCGGGGCGTGCACCATCCCCCGACCCGGGATGCGCGTGAATCCGTGCTGCCACGCCGCCCCGAGCTCCCGGCGGGCGAGGCTGCTCTTGTGCAGGGTGCCCAGCCCCGGGATCGCCGCGCCGATTCGCTCGTACTCGCTCTCGGGCGACGAGGGGATGAAGCCGTCCACCGTGCACCCGACCGGAGCGAAGCGCACCATCGCCGCCGTCAGCTGCTCTGCGTAGTCCGCGAGCTCGCTGGGGCGCTCGTTCAGCGCCTCATCAAGGACAACCCGGATCGCGATCATGGCGCGAGCGCTCCCGACGCGAATGCGTCCGACAGGGCCGCGCGCCAGTCGCGCATTGGCGGCAGGCCCACCCGAGCCCACGCGTCGTGACCGAGCACCGAGTACGTCGGACGCGGCGCGGGGCGCACGAACTCGTCGCTGCCGACTGGTTGCACGCGATCGGGGTCGAGTCCGGCCAGTTCGAAGACGGCTCGCGCGAACCCGTACCAGGTCGTCTCGCCCGAGTTGGTGCCGTGATAGATCCCGGCCGGCGCGTCGGAGTCGACCAGGCGCACGAGCTGGTTCGCGAGGTCGCGGGTCCATGTCGGCTGGCCGAGCTGATCGTTCACGACGCTCACCGTAGGGCGATCCGCCGCGAGCCGCAGCATCGTCGCCGCGAAGTTCGGGCCGTGCTGGCCGTACAGCCAGGCGGTGCGCACCACGGAGGTGCCGTCCGGGTGCGCCTCGAACGCCAGCTTCTCGCCCGCGGCTTTCGTACGACCGTACGCGTTGATCGGGTCACGAGGGGTGTCCTCGGCATAGGGCGAGTCCGCAGTTCCGTCGAACACGTAGTCGGTGGACACCGTCACGAACCGAGCCGCGACGAGCGAAGCGGCGCGCGCGAGGTTGCCCGTACCGATGGCGTTGATCTCGTAGGCGGCGGACTCGTCCGACTCCGCGGCATCCACCTTCGTGTATGCCGACGCGTTGACCACCACGTCGGCGCCCGCGACCGCCGACCGCACGGCCGCAAGGTCGGTCACGTCGAGCGCCGCGCGATCGAGAGCGACCACGTCCCGGCCCGCCAGCACGGCCTGCAGATCGCGCCCGAGCATCCCGCCTGCGCCAGCGATCAGGTAGCGGGTCACAGTGCCGCGCGTGCCTTCAGCGGCTCCCACCAGGCGCGGTTGTCGCGGTACCACTGCACGACGTCGGCCAGGCCCTGCTCGAACGGCACGAGCGGCTCGTAGCCGAGCTCGGAGCGGATCTTTCCGATGTCCACGCTGTACCTCAGGTCGTGGCCCAGCCGATCCTGCACGCGGTCGACGTACGACCAGTCTCTGCCGGTCGCATCGAGCAGCAGCTGCGTGAGCTCGCGATTGGTGAGCTCGGTGCCGCCGCCGATGTTGTAGATCTCGCCCGCGCGCCCACCGGTGACGACGAGCGCGATGCCGCGCGTGTGGTCGTCGACGTGCAGCCAATCGCGGATGTTGTCGCCCTCGCCGTACAGCGGCACGTGCTGGTCGTCGATAAGGTTCGTCACGAACAGTGGGATGACCTTCTCGGGAAAGTGGTACGGCCCGTAGTTGTTGCTGCAGCGCGTGATCGACAGGTTCATGCCGTGCGTGCGGTGGTAGCTGCGTGCCAGCAGGTCGCTGCCGGCCTTGGAGGCCGAGTACGGCGAGTTCGGCTCGAGCGGGCGCTCCTCATCCCACGAGCCTTCGGCGATCGAGCCGTAGACCTCGTCCGTGGAGACATGAACGAAGCGTCGGATGCCTGCACGCAAGCTCGCATCGAGCAAACGCTGGGTGCCGAGCACGTTGGTCTCGACGAACGGGCCCGAGTCGAGCACCGACCGGTCGACGTGCGACTCGGCGGCGAAGTGCACCACGGCGTCGACCGTCGGCAGCACCTCGTCGAGCTTCGCAGAATCGAGGATGTCGCCGTGAACGAAGCTGTAACGCGGGTTGTCGACCACGGACGCGAGATTCTCGAGATTGCCCGAGTAGGTCAGCGCGTCGTACACGACGACCTCAGCGCCTTCGAGGCCGGCGTACGCGTCCTCGAGCGTGCGGCGCACGAAGTTGGAGCCGATGAAGCCGGCACCGCCGGTCACGAGGATTTTCACGAGGTCTCCCTAAAAATTTATCCCAGCGATTCTATCGAGAGCTCTGAGCAGCGCTGAGGCCGCGCTGGTGCACGTCCCCCGTTCTGGGGCACTACGAGTGACCGCGAACGCATAGCATGATCGTTGCGAGCGCTGAAGTCCGGTCGACCAGGGGGAGCCGCGTGATCACGCCCGGCGAGTTCAAGACAGGTCGGTGCAATAGCTGGGCGGCGGCGATCATTGCCACTGTGCTGTTTGCCGGGGCGTTCGTCACCCCTTCGGCAGCGGCGAATGATCTCGACGGTGCTGCACTTGAGTCAATGGACGAGTATCTTCCAGCCGACTACGTCTCGGATGCGGCTCTGCTCCCGAACGAACTGGTCGAAGCTGTCGAGCGCGACCTTGGTCTTTCGGGCGAGGAGTACCTGGCGCAGGCGGACGCCGCCGAGCAAGCGGTCGACGTGGTTCAGTCCCTTGAGAGCACCGGTGTCGAGGTACTCGGTTCGAGCATCGAGGGCACAACGCTTGTGGTCAACATCGCGGATCCAACCGATGTGGCGCTGGTGGAGTCGACCGGGGCGATCGCTGAACTCAAAGCCCCGGAGCCATTCGTGCTGCAAGGAGAGCCGACGCCAACAGCCGATCTCTCCGGAGGCCAGGGATACGTCTGGGGCGACGCAAACTTCGACTACCAATGCTCGGTCGGGTTCAACGGGTTCGTGAGAGAGACCGGCGCTCGCGAACTGGTCACCGCGGGACATTGCATGGTTGGCGCTGAGAACCTCGTCGGCTCAGTGCGACTCCAGAGCCAATCCTCGCCCGGATTATTCAATGGAACGCTGGGCCCGGCGATCGGCATGCCCAATACCGCAACGATCAGAAACGGCCCTTCAGCGCCCGGATTCGATGCGGCACGTATCTCCGTCACGAACCCGTCACTTGCTGCCCGTGCGGAAGTGGTCACCTGGGGCGGAGGTTCCGATTCCCCCTTCAGCATCTCGCCGACCGTTGTCACTGGGCAGACGGCCGCAATAGTGGGTACGTCGCTGTGTCGGTCCGGTAGCCGCACCGGCTGGCGCTGCGGACAGGTTCTGGCGGTGGACTACAACGACGCCGATTTCGGCGGCACTCTGGACGTGAACACGGTCGTCGCCGCAGTGTGCTCGTTGCCTGGAGATAGTGGTGGGTCCGCGATCAACGGCACGAACGCGGTTGGCATCAGTTCCTGGAGCACCGCGCCCGCGACCAGTAGCAACACCTGCGCCGGAACCACATACTCGGGGTTCTTCCAAATGATCTCACCTGGAGGGCTCGAGAGCGTAGCCGCGGCCTACCCGGAGTGGGAGCTAGCCGCTACGGTGCGCGCACCGATCATCGGCACCGCCGCCGCCGCCGTCAACCCTTCGGCGATTCAGGGCACTCTCGGTGACGCGTCGGCCGACAGCTCCGTATCGCTGTTCCTCGACGGTGCCGCGACCGCGTTTGCGACTGTCAGCGCGAAAGACGGATCGTGGTCCGTTCCAACCACCGATATCCCTGACGGCCTGCACACCTTCACCGTCATTGCACAGTACGGCGCATGGTCGCGGTCCACCCCCGCGTCGGGATACTTCACGAAGGGCGTGACGATCGATCGGCTGGCGGGAGTCAACCGTTTTGAAACGGGCATAGCTGTCGCGAGGAACGGGTACCCTGCCGGACCCGTACCTGTGCTCTACGTGTCCACTGGTTTCAACTATCCAGACGCCCTGAGTTCTGCACCGGCTGCAGTGCACCTCGGTGGCCCGCTCGTGTTGGTCGAACCGAACGCGCTCTCGACGGGCGTCCGTGATCTCATTGTCGACCTCGATCCCGCGCGAGTCATTGTGCTCGGAGCGACGAACTCAATCAGCGCGACAGTCTTCAACCAGATCATCGCGGCCCTTCCGAACGCGGAGGTGGACCGCGTCAGCGGTGTGACTTTCTGAATTTTTTGGCGGGCTTCTTTCGTTTCCGGATGGCGGGCTTTTAGCTGATGCCGATGACGAGCGTGCTTTGCGCCGCTTCGATCACGTCGTTGGTGATGACGGTGAGTTCGTTGATTTTCATCACTCGCTCAATTTGCGGGAAGAGGCGTTCCAGGAGTCGGAAGTTGCCGCGAGTGACGCGAGCGATCGCGGCGATGGCTTGTGCGTCGGTGAAGTCCTCGGGGTCGAGGTTTCGGCCGAGTTTTCGCCATTGTCGGTCGAGGACGAAGACGAGTTCTTCGTTGCCGAGGGGCCGGTATTGGTGGGCGAACCCGAGTCGGCTGTAGAACTGCGGGAAGTGACTGAATTGTTTCTCGATGCCGGGCATACCGATCAGGATGAGGGCGATATTGGTGCGGTCGTATTGGTCGCGGAGCCATTCGATGGCGTTGGCGCTGAGCCGTTCGGATTCATCGATGATCACGAGTTCGAGTTGCGAGCGATTGGGTCCGCGGGTGTGGTCGATGGGGTGCCCGTGGGCTGCGAGGTATTCTTCGACGCAGATGTTCGTGCGCATCATGTAGTGTTCGAGGTCGTCTCGGAGGCCTTTGATTGTCGGTGACACTTCCGGCGTGTAGAAGACGGCTCGTGAGCGGTGCGCGGCGGCGTAGATCTTCTGATCGGCGTCCTCGCGGACGCCCCACAGGTCAATGAATGGGCCGATCTGATCCCAGTGCGCGTAGCGGCGAGCAGAGAGAGTTTTGCCTACTCCCGCCGGGCCGAAGCAGATCCCGATAGTGTGTTGGCGTTTGACGGTGTCGGCGAACTCCGTGAAGCGCCGGTGTTCCTTCGTGACGATGAATTGTTCGCCGCTCATGGGTCATCCTCCTCGTAGATCTTCAATCGTGGTTTCGGCGCTCCTGCCTCGTTTTCCGTTGTGTCGTGCACGGGATGAGTGCCGTGGGCGGGGAGGAAGTCGGCGACGACGGCGATGCGCTCGTTGATCCCTCGGCGTAGCTGGCGCCGTTGCAAGGTCCGGGCGGCCTGGATTTCTTTCAGTCCGATCGTGGTGTTCTGGTGATCGGGGTCGACTGCCTTGCAGAGGAACTGGTTCCGGTGGATGACCCGGATCTCGCTGATATCGCGGGGGTCGTACCGGATGACCACACTTTCGCCGACATAGCCTGCGAGGGTCGGGGCGACATAGCGCAGGCCTTGGAAGTGGATGCCGTCACGGCGCACCACTCGCGTTTTCGCCACCGTGAGCAGCAGCCCGTCGAGGAGGTCGAGGCTTTCCGGGAGTCGTGGAATCCAGCCGTCGCTGATCCACGCGTCGGTTGGGGCCTGGCCGGTCTCGCTGTGGATGCGGTGGTTGTAGTTGCTGACGATCAATCCGCGCAGTTCCACATCGAGTTGGTCCAAGGTCAGCTTTGGGACCGGCCGGCGTTGTCCCTTGGTGATGTGGCCGGGCAGCATACTGAGCAGTTCGGTATTGACGGTGCCGAAGAACCGTTCAACCTTGCCTCTGCCCTGCGGGCGGGCAGTGGTAGAGTGAACCAGAGTGACGTGCAGGTCGGCGGCCACCTGTACAAGTTGGTTGCTGATGAAGTCGGAGCCGTGGTCGACGTAGAGGACATCGGGGATGCCGCACATCGGCCAGTCGGGTTCGCTCTTATGCCAGATTGCCTGACGCAGTGCCAACGCCGTGTTCATCGCCGACGGGGCGCCGAGGAAAACCATGTACCCGCACGCGGCACGAGAGTTGTCGTCCAGGACGACTGATAGCCACGGTCTGGCCGGTTTCCCGCTCGGGGCGATGATGAGAATATCCAGCATCGTGTGATCGGCCTGCCACATCTCGTTCGGCAGGCCGGCTTGCCGTCGCAGCGCGAGTTCGTACTTGTCCCTGTATGCCACCGGTCCCTCCAATGCGAGCACCCTCATTCCGGGATCAATCTCGTGCACGATCGTCCAGACGACCGAGTATGACGGGGTGGACCAGTCGTGCTTCTCGCAGAGCTCCGCCACTTTGCGGTGGATCGTGGCGACCGAGTTCCGGGGGCGGATCAGGGCGAGGCCCTCGACCACTTGCCTCAGCTCTGGTCTGAGCCGATGCCGACGCTCGGCGCGAGGCGGTGCCGGTTGCAGCCCGTCGAAACCCCTCGCCCGGTACGCGGCATTCCAGCGCTCAAGCGTCCGCAGGCCCGTACCGCTATCTCGCGCGATCGCAGCCAACGAGATGTCGTTCTCCACGTGCAGCCGGAGCAGTGCCCAACGTTCCTCGGCGCGAACGCTCCCACCCTCGGACGGGGCATTCGCATTCGACGTGGTGTCCACCAGGTCACGTTGCGGGGGCGACCCGCGGCTTCCGCCGCTTGGCTGTGTTGGGGTCTCGGTTGAGGGTGCGGTAAATGGTGGTGCGGCTGACTCCCAGGACCTCGCCGATCGCGGCGACCGTCATCTCCTGCTCCGCATACATGCGTTTGGCAGTTTTCACCTGGTTCGCCGTCAACTGCGGCGGACGGCCTCCGGTGCGGCCCCGCGCACGCGCCGCTGTCAAACCCGCGTTGGTGCGTTCCTTTATCAAGTCACGCTCGAACTCTGCCAGTGCCGCGAAGACGTGGAACACCAGACGCCCGCCAGACGAGGTGGTGTCAATGGTCTCCTGAAGTGAGCGGAAACCGACCTCCCGCTCAGCTAGAGTCGCCAGCTGATCGATCAGATGTCGAATCGAGCGACCAAGCCGATCCAGCCGCCACACAACAAGCGTGTCGCCCGGTCGGATCTGGTCCAACAGTTTGTCCAGCTCGGGCCGAGCTGCCAGCGATCCAGAGATGACATCGACGAAGACCCGGTAACAGCCTGCCGCCTTCAACGCGTCGACCTGGAGGGCTGCATCCTGGTCAGAGGTGGACACGCGTGCGTATCCGAGAAGATGTCCCATGAACTGACTGTAGCGGAACTCATCGCGCACTGAAGGAATCGACGCATAGAATCCGGACTGGGGTTTCGCTACAAAATCTGATGCGAGGGTCTGCGAGAAGCTGCACTCTGAGCGGGCGTCGCGAAAATCGCGTTTTGACGTAGCGAATACGAACGATTCAGTTACGAAAGAACCGAACTCTCCCTCGTCGAGGGATCGAGTGTTATTTGCTGCTGTTCAGGCCTTCCAGAGCAGATAGAGCAGCGAGTAAGTGCGCGTCGGCCGCGTCGGCAACGGCCTGTATTGCCGGGGAGTTGCTCAGCTGGACCATGGTCTGAGGGTTGATGGCTTGGACTGTGGTCACATTAGCTGAGCGGTCCCGTCGGATGACGACGTTGCAGGGAAGCAGCAGTCCCAGGTCGGGTTCGGCGGTCAGTGCTTGTTGGGCGAGGGCTGGGTTGCAGGCGCCCAAGATCAGGTAGTCACCGAGCGTTTGAGCGCTTTCGCTGCCGAGTTTTGTTTCGAAGGTTGCGCGGACGTCGATTTCGGTAAGGACACCGAAGCCGCTGTTTGCTAGCTCTTGCCTCACTTTGGTGACTGCTTCCTCGTAGGGCAGCGAGACGGCGATGGTGTGTGCGTAGTTCATGTGCTTCTCCTCAGTCGTTTTTTCGTGATGTTCGCGTCTGTTGTTAGGCGGCGTTGACGATTCCCATCATGCCGCCGTCTTCATGGTCCAGGATGTGGCAGTGATACACCGTCTTGCCGGTGAAGTCGTCGAAGGCGATCCGCACCCGAATACTGCTCATCGCGGGGACATTGACCACGTCTTGCCAGAGGACGCTGTTGACGGCAGCGCCGGCTCGCTCGACGATCTGCATGGGCCAGACGTGCAGGTGCACGGGATGATCCATCGGGCTGGTGTTGGTCAGCGTCCACTCCTCGATGGTTCCGCCCCGCACGATCGTGTCGATCCTGGCCGGGTCGAACTCCTTCCCATCGATGGTGAAGCCCATCATGTTGCCTCCCGACCCCATGCTCATCCCGCTCGCCCCCATCCCCATCGCGAAGGTCAGCTCGCGCCGATCGTCAACCGTTGAGTTCCTCAGATCTCGAGGTTGTGGCTGCGTGGGCACAGCGGCAGGCGTAGCAGGTGGACCGGCAACAATAAAGGTAGCCAGATTCACCGTCGTGGAGGACGGCCGCGTGCCATCCATCATTCCCATCGCGGCTCCCCTGTCAAAGGGCAGAGTCTGAAAAGATGCCGTTCCTGCTACTCCTGTGACAAGAAGGTCGGCGCGGTTTCCTGGAGCGAGGACGACTTCCGTGACGTCCTGCGGCTGCGGGAGTCGACCGGAGTCGATTCCTAAAAGTTGCAACTGTTGACCGTCAAGGCGAAGCCTGAGATACCGTGCAGCACACGCGTTGATGATGCGCCACCGTTCGCGCTCGCCCGGTCGAGCGCTCAGTTGCGGTGAGACTTGCCCGTTGACGAGCATCAGTTTCCCCTCCCGTCCTACCATCCGATCCATCGCCGACGCCGCCGGAATCGTTCCAGATCCGTCGAGAGTGATGTCGGAGATGACGAGAACCCGGTCTCGGCTGATGGGGATGGGGGTTGCATCCTCGACGATGATGGCACCATAAAGGCCACCAAATACTTGTGTGGCAGCCAGGCCGTGATGGTGCGGGTGGTACCAGTACACACCCGGTGGATGATCTGGCGGCAGTTGATATTCGTAGTCGAAGGATGACCTCGGATCGATCGAGACAAATACGTTGTCGCTGTTTCCGTCCGGGGAAACGTGCAGCCCATGAACGTGGAGGTTGGTGGGCTGTTTTAGCTGGTTATCCACGGAAATCTTCAGCCGGTCTCCGGGGCGGATAATCAACGTTGGGCCGGGTAGTCCGCCGTTGTAAGTGAGAGCGGTTGCGTGGCGTCCAGCTATCTGCGCGGGCCCTTCGGCAGCCGTCAGTTTGAGTTGCAGGGCACCGTTGACACTGCGCAGGGCCATAGGTTCGGTGAAGCGTTGGGCTGCCGATGGGACAAACCCGGTATTTTCGGTCCAGAAAAGTCCGGCGCCGCCGGCGACGATGCTGACTGTTCCGAGACCACCGAGGATCAGGGCGTGTCGTCGGCTTATGGGCTCCATCAGGTTCCGTCACCGAGAACACGGATTCGTTCCTGATATTCCTCCGTCGTCAGATCCCCTCGGGCATACCGCTCATCGAGCAGCTGTCGGGCGCTGCTACTTTGCCTTGGCATGTTCTGCTCGTCGCGGCGGTCGCGCTTCACGCCACCTCCGAGGGAGCGAACCAAAAGAATGATCAGCAGAACGATCCCGGCGGCGATGAGCACCCCGAACAGCCATCCGCCACCCATCCCGATCCCGTTCATCATGATACGTTCGCCTTTCCTTGATTTTGCTTGGGCTCACCAGTCGGATGGTGGTTTTGCGGGAGCACCGCCATCGTGCTGGCCGGAGCCGAAGCCGAAGCCGAAGCAGGCGTGGGCCTGCTGAGCACCCGGTTCTCGTTCTTGCCCCTTATGGGGTGTGAAGTCTTGATCGGCAACTCGGCTCGGGTATCCGCATCCTCGAGCGCGTGCCCAGGATCGGTCGGGTGATCGCGGCCTTGTGAACGATCGTCGTGGTGACTTGGGCCGTGCCACTTTGATCCGCCGCCGCCGACGAACCGCACAGCCAGAATAGTCAACAGCACCACTGCGACTGCCACAAGTAAGCCGGCTGGCCAAAGACCGTTAATCGACAAGCCCTCAATCATGAGGCGTCTTCCTTTCGGTGAGTTTTAGCTAGGGGCGCACATATGCCCATCTCTCCGATTGGCCGCTGCCCGAGGTAAGCAACGGCGGAGGGCATAACGTTGATGCCAGGGCTCAGCCCGAAAGTGTCGACTCCAGCTGCCGCCATGCCGTTTTTACAGACCAACTCGCAATACCGCCGAAAGAGCGGACGAGTTTCGCCGAAAGCATGAATCAGGAAATGTTCCTTTGGCATGCGATCAGCTACGCCAGGGTAAGAAACAGTTTTTCGAGCTCATCAACGGTCAGGGGCTCGGCCGGGTCATCAGGCGAGGCGATACAGCGTTGCATCGCCGAGGACACAATAGTGAATCCGGCACGGTCGAGGGCTTTTGAGACGGCGGCCAGTTGGATGACGACGTCCCGGCATTGCCCTCCCGATTCGACGGCCGCGATCACGGCGCCGAGCTGGCCCTGTGCCCGGCGCAACCGGTTGAGCACCTTCCGCTGATTTTCTGCGGCGGTTGCCCCGGAAATGGTCATTGTCGCCGGCTGGTTCATGTTGTGCCTTTCGTCGGGTTGGGGTTAGCGGCCGGAAAAGAGCCGGGCGAAGAAACCACCCTTGGCAGACGGTTCGTTTTCATGGCCGCGGCATCGTTGAGCACTCGCAACGCCCCGCATGACCTGGTCAACGTGCTGCCCGCATCCTGCCCACGTTGTTTTCCCGCACTTCTTACACGTAACAGCCCTACACATGCGTTTCCCTTTCGCCTTGAAGTTCGCTCTGCGAATGAACGCGAGCAGAGCGTGAGATGGAGGACGCTCAACCTTTGATGAGGGCGACGCCCGCCGAGGCAGCGTCGGCGAACAGGGCATCAATATGCACAGGATCCTTGCCGCCTCGTTGCAGCAGGCTGGCTGCGATGCCCGCGCGGTAACCGGATCCGCAGTGCACCCAGAGCCGGCCGGCGGGGACCTCCCCGATCCTGGCCAGCAGTTCATGCAACGGGATGTTCACGGCTCCGGGGATGTGCGCGGCATCGTATTCGTCGGTGCGGCGCACATCGAGGATCGTCTCCTCCTCCGGCCGACCGGCGAGCATGCCTTGCCAATCGACACGCGGGTAGGAGGTGACACCGGCCATGGGTGCCAGAGAGGCCGGATCGGTGCCAATGGCGGTGTCCGGAGAATCGATGCCGATGCGGGAAAGATCGCGGATCGCGTTCTCCACATCTTCTCGGGCGCCGACGAGAGTGAGCTTTTTATCCCACGGCAAAATCCAGCCAAGATAGGTGGTGAAATTCGAGCCGTCGCCGTATTCGAAGCTCACCGTGCCCTCCAGATGAGTGCTGGCAAAAGCGACCCGATTGCGGAGATCGACCACCCATTCGTCGTCATCCAGACGACGACTAAGCTCATCCGGATCCAGTGACTCGGGAAGAGTCAGCTCCGCCGGACCGGGGCCCTGCGTGTTGGCCGGGCTCATGTGGGCATAGTACGAAGGGTATGCAGTAAGGTTCGCGATCAATTCCCGCACGAAGTGCTCTTCGTCAGGATCGGTGAGAGCATGATTGGCTTCGATCTGCTCGGCCACCGTGGAGGCGGACGCGCCCGTGGAGGGCCCGGAGGAGCAGAAGGATCCGAAGCCATGTGTCGGGTACAGTGCGGCCTCACCCGCGGCCTCCTGGGCCAGGCGGCGTGCCGAGGCGTATTGGTCGTGGGTGAGCGCAACGGTGTCATCGGCGCTGACCAGATCGGTGCGGCCCACCGATCCGTAGAGCAGGCTGCCGCCGGAAAATACCGCCTGCTCTTCCCCTGCTGTGACGATGTAGGACAAATGAGTGTGGGTGTGTCCGGGGGTCGCGACCGCCGTCACCCGCAGAGAGCCGACCGGGATTGTCTCGCCGTCCGTGATTGGCTGATGCTCAAACTGAACTTCATCCGCTGCGTTGACGAGGTAGACAGCATTCTGGCTTCGTGCCAGCACCAAACCGCCGGTCAGGTAGTCATTGTGCAAATGGGTTTCCGCGACGTGCGTGATTCTCACACCAGCATCCGCCGCAGCTTGCTCAATCCGGTCCGTATCACGTTGAGGATCGACGACCAACGCCACCTCCCCGTCATGCACGAGATACGAGCGGTCTCCAAGCTGAGGAGTATCAATCACAACCACATCCATAAGTTCCTTCTCCTCAACATGCACGAGCGGCCGGGGCAAGCATTGGTCTTTACAGGAAAAACGTTACCCCCCGGGGTATAGCGTTTCCTGTGAACAACAACCCCTACATCAAAGCGGGCTATTCCTGCAATGAAGAAAATCATCGTCGATTCGGTCCGCGACCGAATTCCGTGCACGACCGAAGGCAACGTCGGTGGTTCGGCTTATAGCACAGCGGACCGACCGGCGGCACCGCCATGGAAAGCCGAAAGAACACCGCCATCATTTGGCAAAAGCCACACGTCAGCGGCCCTGACAGGTACTCAACCGGACGGGCGCTCAATCGCGACGCATTTAGTGTCGGCGGCACCGGGCCAGGCGGTACTACCGGATTTATCTCCAACGGTCAGAATTTCCCTGATGCGCTGTCAGCGGGTGGTGCCGCCGCGACGATCGACGGTCCCGTCATCCTGGTCAATGGACTCGCGCCCAGCGTTCCGGCAGAGACGACGCAGCTCATCCAGGAGATGGGGCTTACGCAGCTCTACGTGACTGGACAGGCCAACAGCGTCTCGGACGGGATATTCACTCAGCTCGACGCGCTGCCCGGCATGACTGTCACTCGCCTCAGCGGCGTCAATCGGTACGCGACCTCCATCGCGATCAACAAAGTGTTCTTTCCAGGGCCTGAAACCCGGGTCTTCCTGGCTACTGGTGTGAACTTCCCGGACGCGTTGGCGGGCAGTTCTCTCGCCGGCTCGGTAGGCGGCCCCCTGTACATCACGACGCCCGAGTGCATCGCGACCGACGTCTACGACGAGCTTGTGCGCCTGAAGGCGACGAAGGTTACGCTGCTCGGCGGCGAGCCGAGCCTCTCAGCGAACGTGTTCGCGCTGCGGCGCTGCTGATCAGATTCCGTTCCTGCGCTCAGTGGTCGGGAACTCCGCGTCGATCGTGCGGCGGATCGCCTCGCTGAGGGCATACCTGGGCCGATAGCCGCTGGCTTCCAGCCGGTCAGTGTTGATCGTAGTCTCGGAGACGAACTTCCGGACTCGGATAGCGCTGACGGGGAATGTGCGTCGCGTGAGCCTGGCGATGAGGTCGAGAAAGTGCCCGCCCGCGAGCCCGACCCAGAGGGGAAGACGCGGACCGATCGCGCCTCGCACATCCATCGCGTCGCGGAGCACGTCGATAATCTCGCGCGTGCTCAGGTCTGGTTTGTCTGCGTAGTTGATCAGCGTCACGCCAGCTTCAACATTGACGAGATCCGCCAGGTACTCGACGATATTGCCCACGTAGCTCATCGACTTGCGATTGTCGCCACGCCCGACCATCAAGAACCGGCGTGCGTGCACTTGGCGGGCGAGATTGTAGACGTTACCGCGATTTCCCTCGCCGAAGACAACCGATGGTCGTACGATTGCGACGGATCGCGTTCGGTCGCCAGCTTGCCACTGCCGGTAGACGCGCTCCGCTTCGAGCTTGGTTCGACCGTACTCGTTGAACGGTTCGGGCTCCGTGTCCTCGCTCGCATCGTTGTTGTTCAAACCGTAGACGGCCACCGAGCTGGTGAACACGACGCGGCGGATCCCTTGCGCCGCCGCCGCCGCCGCGACAGAGCGGGCCCCGTCGACGTTCACTTTGTCGTACAACGAGATCGGTCGCACGTCGTCTCGGTGCGCCGCGGCCAGATTTACGATGACGTCGTGCCCCTCGGACGCCAAAGTCAAGAGTGCAGTGTCCGCCACGTCGCCCTGCTGGTCCGCTCCCGGTGCTAAGTCATAGGTGCACACCTCGTGGCCGCGGTCCCGAAGTACTGTGGCGAGGCGTGACCCGATGAACCCGACTCCGCCGATCACCAGCACCCGCATCCGGTCCCCCTGTTCGCCTGCGGTCTCACCAGATGCCCGTCGCTATCAGTGCGGCGATGATCGCGCGATCCCGTGGCCTGCGGCGAAGCTGGTTCGCGATCCGCGCCAGAGCCATCCGGTCGGTGAACCGCCTTGATTCGAGGAGGGGCCGCACCCGGGCCACGTGCTCGGCACCGAGCCGTTCTGCGATCCGCGCGAGCCTGGCGGCCTGGTTGCGGTGCCAACGCGTGCGTATCAGCAGGAGCCGCGAAAGCGCGGCTCCGGAACCCACATTGGCCCCCATCACGTTCGCGGAATGCTGACGGTAATCTACGCTCGGTCGAGCATCGATGATCCACCGCCGTCCCTTCGCCCTCGCCACCGCGTAAACCAGCCAGTCATGGTACTCCACGAGTCGCGCTTCCGGGTCTTCTGCAAGCACATGTGCGACCTCTTCCGCAAGCTCTTTCGTGATGAGGAAAGTAGACCCAGGTCCCGGGCTCTCGAGGAGGTAGTCCAGAGCGCGCTGCGGGAAGTCCTTTCGAACGAGCCACCTCCGTCCGTCCCGATGGAATGCGGTCACATTGGACGAAACGCCCTCCGCATTCGATTCCTGCATCATGGTGGCGTGGTGAACGAGCTTGCCGGGAAGCCAGACGTCATCCTGATCGGCGAACGCGACCAGTTCGCCGTCGGCGAGTTGCGCATCGATGAGCAAACGGTAAAAATTGCTGGCTGCGGAGCCCGCTGTCGCTGGTGAAAGAAGCAGGACGCGATGATCGTTCGATGCCAACTCCCCAAGCCACTCTCTGCTCCCGTCCGTCGAGCCATCGTCGCTTACCACGATGCGGACGTTGACTCCGGCCTGATCCAGGATGGTGTCGACCTGATCCGGGAGCCATTGCAACCCGTCGCGCGTCGCCATCAACACCGCAACAGAGGGAACGTTCGACGGGGATCGCGACTGGGACATCGCAGTAAGTCTATGGATGTGCGGGCGGTTTACTCTCGCCGAAAATCCATCGACCCACTACTTTGGAGCCGTCGCCAGCTCGAGTTCGGAGGCACGGAGGAACCTTCGCCTGGGACCGGAAGAAAGGACGGGCACCATGGTAAACGACGTCGTTGGGTCGCCTGGTGTCAGCGCCGAGTCGTTCTGGCTGCCCCGCCACCTGTCAATCTCAGCGTGGGCCGAGCACGCGCCGTTCGCGTTTTGGCTGATGTCAGTCGTTCGACCACGATGTTTGGTCGAGCTGGGCACGCACACAGGATTCTCCTTTTTCGTCTTCGCGGAGGCTGCCAAACGGCTGGACATAGGCACTCAGCTCGTGGCGATCGACACCTGGCGCGGAGACGATCATGCCGGGCTGTACGGCGAAGACATCTTCGACGAGGTACGCCGTATCGCGGACACGGAGTACGCGGAAACGACGACACTGATCCGCTCGTACTTCGCCGACGCGGTGGATCGGATCGAAGACAAATCAGTTGACCTCTTGCACATTGACGGTCGACACGGCTATGAGGACGTCCGGCAGGACTACGGGCTGTACCTGCCCAAGCTCTCTGAACGGGCGGTCGTCCTCTTTCACGACACGTACGAGTTTTCGCCAGGGTTCGGCGTTCACGAGTTCTGGCGCGAGATCGCCAAAGATCGCTTCTCGTTCAACTTTCAGCACGGACACGGTCTCGGTGTGCTAGCCGTAGGCAATCATGCGGCGCCTGAACTCCTCGCGTTCCTCGAGCAGGCCTCCGCCGACCCCGAGCGAATTCGGGCCACATTCGCGTCGCTGGGTGCCGATGCTGGGCGCATGAACGACGAGGGCGTTCTCGGACGACAAGCTGTCGTGCAGATTCGTGCGGCTGAGGATCGGGCGACCGCGTTGGGGGAAGCGCTGCGGTCAGCTCGACTGGCGGCAGCGCAAGAGCGCGAGCACATTTTGACGAGCACGAGCTGGCGATTGACGGCCCCCCTTCGCGCAATCGGTCAATTCGCCGCGGCTCGTCGTCTTCGATGATCGGTGACGGGCTGGCGAACCTTTACGATTGCCTGAGTTCATAGCGCCGGAGGGAAGCAGGACACGTGTGGCAACGCGATGCGGCAGTCGTTCCCGGCGAACTCCCAATGATCGCCTCATCGCTGGGCGATTGGCCTCTGGCCGTCGCCATCGTTTCCGACAGAACCCCGGAGCCGACGACCGGCTGTGTGATCCGCGAGTCTGATGTGGCCGCGCTCGACGCGCTGAAGGATGAACGTGGCAAGCATGCGTACGTCCAAATCGGTCGCTTGAGCGATGGCGCCACCGTCGTGCGAAACCTGGAGCCCTGGCTTGCTTCACTGGGCCGTTACGCAGTGGTCATCGACATCAGGGACTGGTCCTACGCCCAAATCAGCGCCTTGCAGATGCGTCACGAGGTGATCATGCTCGACCTCCGGTGCAATCGGTTCATTCACTTGGAGAGTTCCACGCCGGACGTGATCGAGGCGTTCATCGCGTCACACTGGGTCGACGGTCGCGCGCTCATGCTTCACGGCGCGACGGCGGGTGCGGTGTGAAGAGGGCGGTGTACACGGCGCTGTTTGGTGGCTACGAACAGCTATTCGAGCAGCCGGTGAGCAAAAATTCGAGCGTGCCGTTCATCTGCGTCACTGACGATCCCGGACTCACCAGCGAGAGCTGGACAGTAGTAGTGGTAAAGCCGACATTTCCCGGCGACATGGTGCGGAGTGCGAGGGCGGTGAAAATTCTCGGCGCACAGCCGCTCGACGAGTTCGATGAGACCCTGTGGATTGACAACAGCGTGCTGCTGAGGGCAGATCCGACCCTGATTCTCGACGAGGGTCTCAGCGCCGCGGACATTGCGATGCCAGCCCACAGCTTCCGTGGAACTACGGCCTTGGAGTTCGACGCGGTGGTCTCGGCCCAACTCGACGATCCGGCGCGCGTAGCAGAGCAGCTCACACACTACCTTGAGCACACACCCGACGTCCTGGAGTCGCGAGCGCTTTGGACCGCGATGCTCGCCCGTCGGAATAGCGAGTCCACACGATCGACAATGCGGGTGTGGATGGATCATGTCATGCGATATTCGCGGCGGGATCAGTTGTCGGTCACTGCGGCTCTCGCCGAGACCGGGCAAGGCCTGTATCTGTTCGAGATCGACAACCATGAGTCCGAGTGGCATCGCTGGCCGGTGGCGGCGAATCGACGTCGGGTTCGAGTGCACGCCGACGGCCGGGATCTGATCGCTCTTGAGGTGTCTCGGTTGCGAACGAAGATCGACCGGCTCACCCGAGACCTGATCAGCGCGATCGATGCTCGCGAGCACATCATCGTTCAACTGGAGTCGTCCGGGCGCGTCACTAAGGTCCCGATCATCACGAGAACGCTTCACCGTGTCGGTGGCTCCCGGCTGGCGCGGCGTTGGCGATACAGCACCGCCGGTGAGCTTCCGCCCGATCGGGATTTGCGTAGGGATCTCAGGACACTGGTGCACGCAAACCGCTTCTCGAGAAGGTCCGTCGTGGATCCCGACGGCCGGTCTGTGGTGACGATGACGACCCACGGCGACCGCATTCGAACTGCGTTCTTTTCCATTGAGGCAATCGCACGTGGTACGACGAAGCCGGCTCGGATCGTCCTGTGGCTCGATGACCCTGCTCTATTCGACCGTCTGCCCCGCGCGCTGCGCCGATTGCGGCGCCGCGGCTTGGAGGTCCGTCTCGTGGAACCGGGGCTTGGAGTGCACACGAAGTATTTTCCGTTGCTTGAGAGCGGCATCGCCGGTGGACGTCGCGTGGTGACCGCTGATGACGATATCGTCTACCCGCCCGAGTGGCTCGAAGAACTTACTGTCGCAAGCGACCGGAACCCCGACGCGATCGTGGCCCACCGCGCTCACCAAGTGCTGATCGAGGACGGAGCGTTCGCCCCCTATGCCTCATGGCCACCCGCGTCGAGCACGGAGCCGGACCTGAGAAATTTCGGCACCTCTGTGTCCGGCCAGTCTTTCCCGCCCGCCTTCATGCGGCACGTGCTTGAGTTGGGCCCCTCGTTCCTTCAGACCAGTCCGGACAACGACGACATCTGGTTGCACCGCGTCGCGACGAGTGTCGGCGTGAAGACCGTGCTCGTCAGCGACCGCCCCAGGCTTTACCACTTCGTGCCCGGCACGCAGGACGGCGGGCTTCATCTCACGAACGTGTGGGAAGGCGCTAATGATCGACAGGTCATAGCAACCTACGACGCTGACGACGTCGCAGCACTGAACGCGGCGCAGCGTCAGCAGTTGCGGAAAGACTGAACTCCAGCCGCCAGGGTATCGGTTCCACCGAGGAAGATCGCGCGCGTCGCTGCGATTTCCTGAACACGCTCGGCCGTCTTGCGCGGGATGCAGCTCTCGTCGCTGAGTAGCAGCGCGGCTCCGGACATCGCGGCTCGTACCGCACCGCTGAGCGCATCGGGAAACTTACGACCGGAGGCGATGTAGACGTCGCTGCCCGAGATGGGCGCCGTCTTCGACAACTCGATAGCCGTAGCGAAACGGTCGACGCCGGCCACGCGCTCGACGGTCAGACCGGGCAGCCCCGACAGTGCTGAGAACACGGCCGCGCTGACACTGGGCTCTCCGCCGGCGACGATGATGCGCGTAGGCCCAAGCGTCAACAGTGCTTCTCGCGTCGCATCGTCGATGGTCGATCCTGACCCCGCTACGAGCAGAACCGGTGCCCGATTCACGCCGGCAACGGCGCTGGAGGCGAGTGCGTCGGGGAAGTTTTCGCCGGTGGCGATGTAAACGGTGTTCGCACCATTCGGGAAAGCTGCGGCGGCCACCGCGCGTGACGTGGCGTAGCGGTCTATACCAGACCACCGCTCAAGAGTCGGCGCGAAAAGCTGGAGCTGGCCGAATACTGCGGACGATATCGAGTACTCGTCTCCAAGCACGACGATGCGCGAGGGCGCGAGCCGCTGTATCTCCGCCGCCACTTCGTTTGCGATGCGATCCTTCTCGATCAGCAGCAGCGACCCATTCGATACGATGGCGGCGGGGCCAGCGCTGAGTGCATCGGGGAAGTTGTACCCGTTCGCGAGGAACAGTGTTTGTCCGGTTGCCGTCACACCGGATTGGGAAAGCAGCACCGCGGTTTCGATGCGATTGACTCCCGCGATGCGCTCAGTCGTGGTCACGGAGTCCGGTTCGAAGTTCGTCGGATCACCGAACCAGTTGCTGTAGAACACCCAGAAGTTGCGGTTGCCATAGGACGAGCAGGCGTCCCCAAGGCCCCCCGGATTGGCGAGTGCCGCGGCGTTCGGGGTGTACGGAGTGTAGGTGTAGAGGCTCGCTGTCGGCTGATTCACGATGTAGATCGGACGCGTGCCGCAGGCGCGATTTGGATGGTAGAGCACGTTGACTGTCTTGCCTGGAGCGTACTGGGAGTAGTTCGCGGTCCACTCCGTACCTGGTCCTGTGCCCGGAGGGCCGCCATATCTGATGAGAAACCAGGCGGCATAGTAAACCTGAAGGAAGAAGCCAGCCTGTGCCGGATTGCAGACGTCGGTGTCTGGGCAGCCAGCGCCCATGGCTGCCCGGTACTGCGAGGCCAGTGGCCAGGTGTCGGTGATCAGCCCCTGTTCCTTCTGCAGCATCACGAGTAGCACCTTCGGACTGATCCCGCACGCGATGGAAACTTTCGCGATGATCCGCGCCGCGGGCTCGAGGCCCCCGCCGGCGTACTGACGGCACATAGGGTCTGCGGGGAGCGTGAACGTCGTCGCCCGGTAGTCTTTGAGGCACGTGTAACCAGGATCGCACACAGGCACCTTGGAATTGAGAAAGCCCTGGATGTCGGCCTCGCTCATCGACGTCGACGCATAGAACTCCGAGTCGCTGATGATGTAGCCGGGGTCGAATTGAGAGGTGTCGACCGCGCCGGCGGACTCGGGAGCTTGAAGGACGGTGAGCGCGGAGACCGCGATGGTCGCGACTAGCGCGGTCGCCAGCATACGCCTGACCCCAACCGACACGATGCCCTCCCGCTCCGCAGCGCCAGACCGCACTCTATTCCATTCAACCGGGCTTCCAGGCGCCACGCGCCGCACTTCTTGACTGCCTGCGCTAAGTTGATGGAGCCGTTGTTCGACCGCAGTCAGGATTCAATGCGCTACTTGAGGGAAGTTTTCGGTGCCCGAGAACTCTTGGCCAACCTGACCCTTCGCGAGATTCGGGGCAAATACAAGCGAACCATCTTCGGTCAACTCTGGTCGCTGGCGAATCCGCTCGCCCTGATGCTGATCTACACGCTCGTGTTCGGCTTCATCCTGCGGGTGTCTCCCGATCCGGGCGATCCAAGCGGGCTGGACGTGTTCGCGCTCTGGCTGCTGAGCGGTCTGCTTCCTTGGACGTTCTTCGCCAACGTCGTAACCCAGGGTCTCAGTTCGATCGTCGCGAACGCCGGTCTCATTCAAAAGGTGTACTTCACGAGGATCGCCCTTCCGCTGTCCGCGGTGGGAGCAAGCGCGTACAACTGGCTGTTCGAAATGGGTGTGCTTGTGATCGCGCTGGCGATCGCCGGCTCGTTCGTCTGGCCGTGGCTCCCGCTTTTGCTCGTCGTTATGGGACTTCTGACCTTCTTCGCGACCGGTGTGGCGCTCTTGCTTGCGGTCGCGAACGTCTACTTTCGAGACACACAATACTTCCTCACCATCTTGTTGCAGATCTGGATGTATCTCACTCCCATCATCTACCCGTTGAGCTTGGTTCAGAACGAGTCAGCAAAAGTCGGTGGCCTCCTGGGAACCACGGTCACGGTCGTCGATATTTTCGAATTGAATCCGATGCTGTATTTCGTTGAAATCTTTCGAAACCTTCTCTACGACAATCGCTGGCCCGCGCTTGAGGCTTGGCTGATTTGCTTAGGTTGGGCAATCGGAGCCACGCTCGTGGGAGTGCTGGTGTTCCGGCGGAATGAACGTCGATTTGCGGAGCTTCTATGACCGAGTCGGCGGTCACGGTTACAAACGTGAGCAAGCGTTTCCGTATGTATAAGGAGCGCAACCAGACGATAAAGTCGGCGCTGATGCGCGGGCGCACGTCGGTGCACGAAGACTTCTGGGCGTTGCAGGATGTCGACTTCATCGTGCCTCAAGGGTCGACATTCGGCCTGATCGGCAGCAACGGGTCGGGCAAATCCACGCTGCTTAAGTGTCTCGCAAACATCTATTTCCCCGACAAGGGATCCATCGACCACCACGGAAAGATAGCCGCGATGTTGGAGGTGGGGTCGGGCTTTCACACGGAGTTGTCGGGCCGAGAGAATATCTATCTCAATGGTTCGATCCTCGGCATGACGCGCAAGGAGATCAACCGCAAGATCGATGAAATCATCGAATTCTCCGGCGTCGAGGCATTCATTGACCAGCCCGTGAAGAACTACTCCTCGGGCATGTACGTGCGGCTTGGGTTCGCCATTGCGATCAATGTCGATCCCGACATTTTGATTGTGGACGAAGTGCTCGCCGTTGGAGACGCGGAGTTCCAAGCGCGCTGCTTGGAAAAGTTCGCCGAGCTCAAACGCAAGGGCCGCACGGTTATCCTCGTGACTCACGACATGCGTACCGTCGCTGCAATGTGCGACACCGTGGCGTGGCTCAACCAGGGTCAACTCATAACGGTGGGGAAGGCCCAGCCGACCATCGAGGCCTACCTGGGCTCACTGAGCTCCGATTGAGGACGAACACGATGCAAATCCGCGAACTCTCCATTCCCGACTCCTACGAGCTCACACCGAGGCAGTTCGGCGATGATCGTGGCGTGTTCCTCGAGTGGTATCGCTTTGACGTGCTCGAGGAGGCTGTCGGGCATTCACTCGACCTTCGGCAGGCGAACACATCCGTGTCAAAACGCGGGGTGGTGCGAGGTATCCACTTCGCCGACTTCCCGAAGGGACAGGCCAAGTACGTGACCGCGACTCATGGCTCGGTGCTCGATTTCGTCATTGATATCCGCATCGGGTCGCCGACGTTCGGACAGTGGGACTCGGTGTTGCTGGATTCCGTCGATCGTCGGGCGATTTATATCGCCGAAGGCCTTGGACACGCTTTCGTTGCGCTCAGCGACGACGCAACCGTGAGCTATCTCGTGAGTGACGTTCACAACGCGGCTAAGGAGCACGGCATAAACCCGACTGATCCCGCGATCGGATTGCGTTTTCCCGTCGAGGCCGGCGAGGCATTGCTCTCTCCGAAAGACACGGAAGCGCCGGGATTGTATGAAGCAGCCGCGGCGGGTGTGCTACCCACCTGGGACTCTGCGCGTGCGTACTATGCCGATCTGAACGAGGGGAACTGAACGGTGCGGGGCATCATTCTGGCAGGCGGTTCGGGCACGAGACTCTGGCCGATCACCAAGGGCATCTCGAAGCAGCTCATGCCCATCTATGACAAGCCGATGATCTATTACCCGCTGTCGACGCTCATGATGGCGGATGTGCGTGACATTCTGATCATCACGACCCCGGAGTACAACGAGCAATTTCGTGCTCTTCTCGGCGATGGGTCCGATCTCGGAATCAAGTTGCAGTACGCAGTGCAGCCGTCGCCGGACGGCCTTGCCCAGGCGTTCATCATCGGAGAAGAGTTCATCGGCGACGAGCGTGTCGCACTCGTTCTCGGCGACAACATCTTTCATGGCGCCGGTCTCGGCTCCTCGCTGCGCGCGCACAGTGAACTGAAGGGCGGCCTCATCTTCGCGTACCACGTATCAAACCCTCGCTCCTATGGTGTGGTCGAGTTCGACGATCAGATGAGAGCCATGTCGATCGAGGAGAAGCCCGAGGAGCCCAAAAGCAACTACGCGGTGCCTGGTCTTTACTTCTACGACAACTCCGTCGTCGAGATCGCAAAGTCCATCTCTCCTAGCGCGCGCGGCGAACTCGAGATTTCAACGGTGAACGAGCGGTATCTCGATGCTGGCGCGCTGCAAGTGCACGTGCTTGATCGCGGAACCGCCTGGCTCGACACAGGCACATTTGAGTCGATGATGCAGGCGTCGGAGTACGTGCGCGTGATCGAAGACCGTCAGGGTTTCAAGATCGGCTGCATCGAGGAGGTCGCCTGGCGAGCCGGGTGGATCGATGACGAACAACTTGCTCGGCTAGCGGCGCCACTTGCCAAAAGCGGTTATGGGCAGTACCTCAAAGGATTGCCTGCGGTGGGGTAACCCTTAGCGCAGCTTCGCGGATAACTAACGCTGTTACAGCGCCGAGCACAATCGCATACAAAGATGTCAGTGCGATCCAGCTTCCTGGAGGCTGCCACTCCGGCCGCAGCACAGCCTCGACCCAGTTCTCGTTCGCGCCGACGACGTAGCGGCGCAGCACGTCGGCAAACGTTGCGAGGTGAGCCAACGCGAGCAGTACTGCACTGATGGCTATCACGCCGTTACGCACCGGTGCTCGGTCAAGGACAAGCGCCGCGACGATCATGAGCGAGAGGTAAATCGCAAGAATGTATCGTCCCTGCCACATCCAGCCAACTGACGGATAGAGCACGACCTGCACGATCGGAGGCACGAGCAAAATGGAACCAAGTGCGACTGACATCGCGGAGCGGTTGCGCCACGAGCCCGCGCCTAGGGCGGCGATGACGGGCGCGCCGATTGCTACGTGCCAAACGAGAAGCACCCAATTCGGGGCGTGAGTGTCTAGCCACCCGAACGCCCCGATCCAGTTGTCAAGTCCGGTGACGGACTGCTCGAACTGCTGTACGAGCACGGTGCCAGGCGTCAGCTCGGCGATCCCATCGAGCGGGATGACCGCCGCCACCGTCAATCGCGTCCAGACGAGCATCCAGAGTGCGGCGAGCCCGATTGCCGCAACCGCAACCCAAACCGAACGGCGTCGTAAAGTGCGCCAGAAGGTGCGCCAGCCCACCACAATGACGATGATGACAAAGATAATGAGAAGCCACAGCAGCGCCAGCGAACGGCCACTCAGCAGCAGCACACCGCTCGCTGCTGCGGCCGCGCTCCAGATTCTCGCTTGATGTGCTTCGAGGTCTTGTCGAAACACGAGGATGCCCGACGCAAGCAGCGCCGCCGCGCCCGCCATTTCTACTGCGTTCGGATTAGTCGTGCCTCCGAGGAACAATACGGAAGGTGTAATCGCGATCGCCGTGACCAAAACGGGCAGCGAAGTTGCTGATTGAGCGCGGATTGCAGTCAGCGCCGTCGCAAGCAGAAAGGAGACGAGGACCGCGCTAAGGAACCGAACGCCGAACAGCGCCGGCTCGTCGGTGAGCACGAGCGTGGGCGCACCGACAAGCAGGTAGTAGATCGGATTGTTAGACGAGGCTGACGACACTTTCTCGACAATTCCCTGCTCTGCAGGCCACGACCCGAGCTGACACTCCGCGCTCTTGCTCGGATCGCCAGCGAAGCACAACGCGTCGGGAGGTGCGATGTACCCGGGAACGCTCAAGACGTTGTAGTCGGTAACCGCTTGTCGAGGTTCACCAACAAATTGTCCGCGCACTGCCGCTGCGGCTCGGATGATGTGTGACGGCTCGTCTGGGGCCGAAAGCGGAGGGGATGCGAGCGCCCACAACGTCATGAGTGACAACAGAGCAGTGAACGAAACCGCAAAAAAACGGGGCAGAGGTCTATCGTGCACGATGCGCTGCGTCGCGGCACGCACGGTCGTTGGCATGACGTTCACTCTAGGTCGAGCAGCGTTGCGAGATCGCTGGGTATGCTCCGTGTAAGATCGGTGCACGTTCTCACCGACGGGGTTTTGGACACGGTGCTGCTCGCAGAGTGGTCCCGGACGCCCTGGGGCCGAAGGCGTTTCGCGCCATCATGGCATTGGCGGGCTCAGCTCGCCTTACCTCTCGACGACTGGAATTTCATGCAATCCCCCCGGAACGTACTCGTGCTCACCGCAGACTCAGTGTCTGACCGCATGGCAGGACCCGCGATTCGAGCGCTAGAGATCGCGAAGGCGCTCTCAGAGCACACCGAGGTTCGTCTAGCCTCCACCGTCTTCGCCAACTTGCCGAACCAGGGAGTCGAAGTCATCGACGCGTCGGCGGGCGGACTGCGACCCCTGGTGCAGTGGGCAGACGTGATTGTCTTTCAAGGTCACATTCTGCATTCGCACCCGTGGATCGGCGACACCGACAAGATTCTCATCGCGGACATCTACGACCCGCTGCATCTTGAGCAACTCGAACAGGGCAAAGAGTTGCCGTTCGGGGAACGCATGGCAATGTCCGTCGGAACCATAGACGTCATGAACCAGCAGATAATGCGTGCTGATTTCATGGTGTGCGCATCAGAGAAGCAGCGCGACTTTTGGCTCGGGCAACTGGCAGCGATGGGGCGTATCAATCCTGCGACGTACGATCAGGACTCGAGCTTGCGGTCGCTGATCGGCGTCGTCCCGTTCGGGGTTCAGGACGAGCCACCAGTGCAAGCCAGGCACGCGATCAAGGGGGCAGTCGAAGGTATCGGTGCCGACGACAAGGTCGTTCTGTGGGGCGGCGGCATCTATAACTGGTTCGATCCGCTCTCGCTCATCCGAGCGATCGGATCGCTAGCCCAACGCCGACCAGAGGTGAAGCTCTTCTTCCTAGGGGTCAAGCATCCCAATCCGAACGTGCCAGCCATGCGGATGGCGTCCGAGTCGCGTGACCTCGCCGAGCAGCTCGGGCTTGTGGGCACCTCGGTGTTCTTCAACGAGGGCTGGGTGCCCTATGAAGAACGGGCGGACTTTTTGCTTGATGCTGACGTTGGCGCTAGCACTCATTTGGCGCATCTCGAAACCGCCTTCAGCTTCCGCACTCGTATTCTCGACTACTTCTGGTGTTCATTGCCCGTAGTCAGCACCGAAGGGGACACCTTCGCCGAGATAATCGAGCGTCATCGCCTTGGGCGCGTAGTGCCCTACGAAGACGTCCCTGCCCTTGAGTCAGCTCTCGAAGCGCTCTTATTCGACGAAGAGCTGGCAACCGAGACTGCAGCTCGCGTGGCAGTGTTCGCCGAATCAATCCGGTGGCGACTCGCGCTGGTTCCCCTCATCGATTTTTGCCTTTACGGCGAGCGCGCACCTGACTTGGCACAAAAGCTCCGCACCGCAGCGCTCGCCCGCATCGCTGGGCTGGAAGCGCGAATTGATGGCCTCGAAGCCAGTTTTTCATGGCGGATGACCGCCCCGCTTCGCGCCGTGTCGCGAAGGCTGCGTCGCCGGCCCCGCGACTCCTGACGCGTGCGCGGCCGCGTGCGCCGCGACTGCTGCGCTTGAACGTGCGTCGGCACCGTCTCAATCGTTCGCTTGTAGACTCGCCGCGCAAGGAAAGGCATTTATGGCACAGCTTCGCCGCGGTGTTGTCTCGGTCATTCTCGTAAATTTCCGGGGAACAGACGACACCATTCAGGCCGTACGCTATCTCCGCGAGACTGATTGGCCGCAGGACCGTTTGGAAGTAGTGGTCGTTGAGAACGGTTCCGGCGATGACTCCGCTGAGCGCTTGCGCCGCGAACTGAACGACATCAAGCTCGTCGTCTCGAAAGCGAACGGAGGGTTCACAGGAGGCTGCAACACCGGCGTAGCAGCTTCATCGGGGGAGTTCGTTGCCTTCCTCAACAACGACGCGCGGCCCGACCCGCAGTGGATCATGGCCGCAGTCGCACAGTTCGACGAACCGGCAGTGGGAGCGGTGGCGAGCAAGGTGCTCGACTGGGACGGGGATCTGGTCGATTACATCGGCTCGGCCATGACCTGGTATGGGATGGGGTACAAGCCGTTTGCGGGGGAACGAGTTCCACGTGTGCCTGATTCTCGAGCGGACGTCTTGTTCGGCACCGGATCAGCGATGTTCGTCAGGCGCACTGCCTACGAGCAGCTCGGCGGTTTCGACGAGCGATACTTCATGTTTTTCGAGGACGTAGATTTCGGTTGGCGTCTGAATCTGGCTGGCTGGCGTTTCGTGTACGAGCCGGCTTCGCTCGCGTTTCACAAGCACCACGCTTCGATGAACGCCTTCGGTTCATTCAAAGAGACGTATCTGCTCGAGCGAAACGCTCTTTTCACGTTGTACAAGAACGTCGGCGAGCAGTATCTGAGCGAAGCACTACCGGCTGCGATCGCGCTTGCCAACCGTCGTGCCATCACCCGATCTCAGCTGAACTCCGCCTCGTTCGATCTGCGAGCGGGGGCAGACGACGCGGCGACGATGGAAGTGGATAAAGCCCTGGTGGCGACATCCTTCGCACTCGATCAGTTCGTCGAGCAGTTGCCATCGCTCACTGCATCCCGCGCCCAGATCCAGTCGACGCGGGTGGTTGGGGAACCAAGGGTCCGAGGATTGTTCAATGGCATCGACGCTCCGGTCATTCAACAGAAGGATTACCTCCGCGGCTACGAGAACCTGGTTTACAGCTTTAACCTCGTCGACGTACCGGACGCGACGAAGGTGGTCGTAGTCACCGGCGACCCGATCGGCGCGAAACTCGCTGGCCCCGCAATCCGGGCCTGGAACATGGCGAATGCGTTGTCGGAGGACAACGAGGTGGTGCTCGTGTCACTTACGTCGGTCGAGGATGGGTTCTCGGCACCGTTTCGAGTCGAACGCGTGGTGGCCGGAGACGACCGGGCTTTCGCCCAATTCGAACGTTGGGCCGACGTCATCGTGTTTCAAGGCCACGCCATGGCGGTTTTCGAGTCATTGCGGCGAAGCGACAAGATTATCGTCGCCGACATTTACGACCCGCTGCATCTGGAGCAACTGGAACAGGCGCGCGAACTGCCGCGCGAGCAGTGGGAACGCCAAGTCAGCGACGCCACAGCGGTACTCAACGAGCAACTCGAGCGAGCCGACTTCTTCATGGCGGCGTCGGAGCGGCAGAAGATGTTCTGGCTCGGACAGCTCGCCGCACTTGGTCGCATCAATCCGGCCACGTATGAGAACGACCCCGACCTCGATGGGCTCGTGGGGGTCGTTCCGTTCGGCCTCTCGGCCGACCGGCCACGGCACGAGCGTGACGTTCTGAAGGGCGTGCTGCCTGGCATCGGCAGAGACGACAAGGTGCTTCTGTGGAGCGGAGGACTGTACAACTGGTTCGACCCGCAGACGCTCATTCGAGCGGTCGCACAGCTGAGCACGAGGCGCACTTCGATACGGCTCTTCTTTCAGGGCACCAAGCACCCGCACCCTGGCGTACCGGAGATGGCGATCGTGGCCGACTCGAAGGAGCTGGCTCGCCAACTCGGAGTGCTTGACAGGCAGGTGTTCTTCAACGACTCGTGGGTCGACTTCGCGGACCGTCAGAACTATCTGACAGAGGCAGATGCAGGTGTGAGTACGCATCACGCTCACATCGAGACCACCTTCTCGTTCCGCACGCGCATTCTGGACTACCTATGGGCCGGACTTCCGATGGTTGTCACAGAGGGCGACCACTTTGCCGAGTTGGTCGAGCGCGAGGGCCTTGGAAAAGTCGTGCCTGCAGGCGACGCGCCAGCCTTGGCTGACGCGCTTGAGACTGTGCTGTTCGATGAAACCTTCGCATCGGATGCGCGTGCCAACATCACTCGGGTGCGAGAGGATTACCTTTGGCAACGCACGCTGCGACCATTAGTCGACTTCGTCGCTCAGACGCGGCGAGCGGCTGATCGCGCGGATGGCGCGACTGCCGAACGAGCGCGTCGTGACCGGAGGAGTAAGCGCTCTGGATTTCGGCATGACGCGCGCCTCGCGCTGATGTACTTGCGAACCAGCGGACCGCGCACCGTGATCGACAAGGTGCTGCGACGACTTCGGCTCCGATGACATCGTCGCACGCGGTGTCGGTGGCGCTGTGCACGCACAACGGAGCGCCCTTCATCGAGGCTCAGCTCACGAGCATTCTCAACCAGTCATCCCCGGTCAGCGAGGTCGTGATCTCGGATGACGCATCCACCGACGGCACGCCGGATCTCGTGCGACGGCTATGGCCACCGAACGCCCCTCCGCTGCGGGTGCTGAACAACGAGCGTGCCATCGGCGTCACGGCGAACTTCGAGCGCGCGATCTCATCGTGCGAGAGCGAGCTGATTGTCCTCAGCGATCAAGATGACCTCTGGGCACCGGATCGCGTTGAGCGAACGGTCGCGGCTTTCTCGGTGAATCCTTCGCTTCTCCTTCGGTTCACAGACGCGGACTTGATCGGCGAACACGGAGAGCGGCTTGGGGTCACACTGTGGCAGTCGCTTGAGATCGCATCGACTGATCTCGCCGACATACGCAAGGGCCGATCCCTAGAGGTGCTGATTCGACGCAACCTTGCGACGGGAGCAACGATCGCGCTGCGGCGATCGCTGTTCGAACTCGCTCGCCCGTTTCCTGACACCTGGGTGCACGACGAATGGCTCGCCGTCATTGCAGCGTCATTCAATCGGATCGATTGGTCCGACGAACTCTCCATCGGCTACCGCCAGCACGGTGCCAATCAGATCGGTGCTGTCAAGCCGACAGTAGGTCGAAAGCTCAGTCGTGTGCTCCAACCACGGGGTACGCGCAACATTGCGCTCGCGGCCCGAGCGGCCGATCTTGCTGCTCGGCTCAAGAGCCTTTCGGCGTCGGAAGAGGCGATTCGACTGGGTGACGGCAAGGCGGCTCACGAGGCGGCTCGCGCCGCTCTGCCTTCTGCAAGGGTGCGTCGCATCGTTCCGATCATGCGGGCCCTGCATCGTGGTGACTACGGTCGCTACTCGAGTAGGCGTCGACTTGATGTCATCCGAGACCTCCTACAGCCGGAACGCTGATCCGGCAGATTCCAAGTCGGGCGCCGCAGTGTCCGCGCGACGTACCGCGCGCCAAAGACTCAACCCGCCAGCGGTGGCAGTCGCCATGAACAGGCCGACCAGCACGAGGTTGCCGCCCGGCGCTGACCACACAGGCGCACGAACGAACTCAACCCACGTGTCATCGAGACCGACCGCGTAGCGGCGGAGAACATAGGCGAAGACATAGATGTGCGCAAGTGCGAGAACTGGCACAGCTAGCGTCCAGAGACGAAGTGGCACTCGAGCGCGCACTGGTAGAGCAGGCGACAGCAGCGCGAAGGCCGTTACGAGGGCGGCAAGCACAAGGGGCAAGTTGTATCGGCCCTGCCAGATGTAGCCGCCGCTCGTGATGTAGATGCCCTGGATGATGGGCGGAAGCAGCGCCGCCGCCGCGGCGAGAACGAGCAAACCGAGGAACTGGCGGCTTCGAAGCACAGCAACGCCCGCTGCAAGGGTCGCCACGATCGCGGCAGCCCAAACGAGTATGACGCCCTCGGGCGCGCCGGTGTCGGTCCAACCGAACAGCCCGATCATGTCTGCGAGAAACTCAGGGGTTCGCTCCAACGACCAAATGAAGCCGTAGAGCGGCGGGGCCCCCGCTCCGGGGTATTTCACTCCCTCTGGATCTGTGATGGCGTTGCCCAAGGAGTTGGTCGATAGCAACCACGCGACGGCGAAGATCGCGCCGAGACCGACGCCCGAGATGGCCACAAGCACCGATCGCTCTCGCAACAACTGGCGAGTTCTCGGCCATCCGGCGATGATAAGAGGCACGATCACCACGACAGCCAGCCACAACGGTGAAAGGCCGCGGGCGTTCACTGCGACGAGACCGGCGACGAGCAGCACGACTGAGCGTTCCCAAAGCCACTCGGGTCTGTCTGACGCGGTAATCGAGAGCATCGCTGCCAACACGGCAACAATCGACGTCACCTCTACCGCGTTGGGATTCACTGAACCGCTTAAGAACAGCAGCGTGGGCGTGGTGATCACGGCCAGGCCAGCGAGCGGCAGTGCTGGGCGCCGCCACGAGGCGATGAGCATCGCGGTGAGCGCGAGGAAGAGAGAACCGAGCAGGGCGCTGACGAAACGGATGGCGTACACGCCAACGCTGTCGCCGAATACGAGGGAGGGCCAGCCAACGAGGAGGTAGTAGACGGGATTGTATAAACCGGCCGTCGTTGTTGACTCAACGATCGCCTCGGTGGGTTCCGGAACCGCTGCAGAGCAGTCTGCGGTCACCTCGTCATTGAAGGCGTAGCAGGTTTGGGCGTGTGTCCAGGCGATGTACTGCGGAACCTGCACTTCGATGGTGCCGTTGTCGGCCCTGCCCAGGAACTCGCCGCGCGCGACCGCCGCAGCCTTGATGATGTGCGCCGGTTCATCCGGAGAGGCGCCGATCGGCGTCGCGAGCGACCACAAAAGCGACAGCGCACTGAGTAGAGACCATGAGGCCCAGAACACCCGCCAGCGGCGCAGCGGTCCTACTTCTGTGGGCACGGCGGAGAGGTCGAGTCCCGCTGGCATGACACGATAGTAGCCGTTCGCCTGAGAGGAGACGGAGTGGCGATACGTGCCGAACGCGCTGTACGGGCCCCTTCCTTCGCGATCTGGGGCTTGGGCATCGCCCTCGCGGGCGGATGGACGCTCGCAGTCAGCGGAATCACGCCATGGCTGCTGTGGGTCGTTGCGCTGCTCGCCTTAGCGGCCGCTTTCAGCACCGCTCTGCCGCCGCCGCTTGCTGCCGCTGCTGGGCTCGCGCTGCCGGTCTCAATCTGGGTAGTTTTGGCGCGAGTGTTGGAGCCGCTACCCTTCGGTATCGACGTCAAGTCGATTGCCGTGCTCACTGCAATCGCGGTACCGGCGCTGGTGATTGCCTGGCTCCGTCACGATCGGCTGCCGCAGATGTCCCGCCAAGGGCGGTTGACGCTCATCGCTCTGCTTCCCGCGACCCTTGCTATCGGCGGGCTCGTCGCCACTATACAGTTCGTAGGGGGCCGCACCGTCTCTTGGGCGATGCACAATGACGCAGTCTGGAACACGATCGCAACGCGCCTCATGGTCGAGGACGGCGGGATCGATACCGCAAGTCACTCGAATCCTTCTCCCGCGACATCCGCCCTGATGGCCGCCGCAACGAGCGTCGGTCGCCTTAGCGTGCCAAGTGAGCAGCTTCTTCAGCATGATCTCGTACGGCAATCCCAGTTCTGGTTGTTGGCGATGCTCACTACATCGCTGCTCGCTGCACTCATCGTGGTCCCCCGCCTCAAGCCGCTAGGCAATGTCGGTTCGACCGTCGCGATCGCCCTGGTCAGCTTCCTGCCGCTTTCCTGGTTCGTTGCCGGCAACGCTATGGAGTTCGGATTCATCAACGGGACCATCGCGCTTGCGCTCCTGCTGGCATGTTGGCTCGCGTGGGAACGGCTGCGAGACTCTTCTTGGGGAGCGCTGCTCGTATTGTCGGCGAGCATTGTCGCCTTGCTTGCGGCGTGGGCGCCGCTCGCCATCATCCCCGTGGCGCTGGTGGTGGCATCGCTTGTAGACCTCGGCTCTCGCTGGTGGGCTGAGTTGGGTGTTGGGGGTTGGATACGACTAGCTCTCGTTGCCGCTCCGGTGCCTGCGTACGCAATCACGATCACTCTGCCTGATCTCGCGCGGGAGAGCGACGCGCTGGGCGGAGACGGCGGCATCTTCCCGATGCGACCCGAATACCTTGCCCTCGCCTTTGTCGGCGCCGTGCTCGCTTCGGTCGCGCTAGGGGTACGCGATCGCAACTGGCGCGACGCGGCCGGCGCGGTAGCAATAGTCCTGAGCTCGACCCTCGCGATCGGATACCTCGTGTTTCAACGGCTCGACGCTGACTTCGTCTGGGGCTACTACCTGGCGAAATTCTCCTGGCTTGTGATGATCATGCTTCTGATCGTGCTCGCGGGGACCCTGGCAACGCTGATCTCGAAGGTGGAACGTCTGCGATTGCTTCTCGCCGCTGGCGCTGCCGCGCTGATCATTGTCGTCATGGCGCTCGTGCCTCCCACCCCGAAAACAGCGGTGCCGCTAGCTGCCGTGGTGGGTCAGGGGCAACTCGCGGCCTCCGAATCAACGATGCAACTCTTGTTCTCACTCTCCGACGTGTCGCAAAAGAAGTTGGTCTCCGCTTATTTGGGCCCGAGTGACGACGGATTCATCAATAACTGGCTCATCCAAATCCAGACCACCGACGGCGCGGATCCGATCCGAGCGTTCGCCTACGCGTTGGACGGCGTGGACGCAATCAGGGTCTGCGAGGCCGCGCAGGTGTGGGGCGGGGATGTCTGGTTGTACACTCGCTCGCCTGAGGTCGCCGCGCAACTTAGGGCTTGCGCGGCGGTGAGTCGTGTCGTCGTCGCTTGACCGGTCCAATTCAGCCGGTGGCGGATTCGTACAAATGGTCGTCGCTACCGCGATTGCCGGGGTGGGCGGTTACGTCATCACGACAGTGGTTGCGCGCGGACTGGGCGATGAGCGTTACGCCACGTTCGCGATCTTCTGGGCGGCGCTCTATCTCGTGATCGGCGCCCTATCGGGGGTGCAGCAAGAGGTGTCGCGAGCGACACGCCCGATCGCTCCGGCTGACGGCGCCCGCCCGGTCGTGCTGGCAACCATCCTAGCGGGCGTTGTCCTGGCTCTGATCGGATCTACGGTGCCGCTCTGGGGGCATGCGGTTTTCTCGGGCAACACGGCGCTCGCGTGGCCGGTGGCGATCGGGGCGGGGTGCTACATCTTCGTGGCGGCCTTCTCGGGAGGGATGTATGGGCTGTCGTTGTGGCGACCGCTCGCCGCAGTGATTGTGCTCGACGTGGCACTGCGCCTGACGGCTGTCTCACTCGGGCTCGCCGCCGGGGTGGACACACTGTCGCTCGCGTGGCTGACGGTTGTACCGTTTCCGCTTGTCGCCGTCCTGGCAATCGCTGCGACTCTAGGTCGTGTGGTCTCGGCTCCCCTCGATGTCGGGTACGGCAAATCGCTGCTCAATGTCGCGCGCACAGTGGCTGCCGGGACCGCTACCGCCGTACTCGTCAGCGGGTTCCCGCTGCTCATCGGGCTTGCCGGCGCGGACACCGATGCGAGGGCGCTCAGTTCGCTTATCTTCGCGCTCATATTGACGCGCGCACCTCTCGTGGTCGCGACGCTGGCACTGCAGAGCTATCTCGTCGTTCACTTCCGTGACCGAGTGGACATCGCACGTCGTCTGCTCGTGTACATCGCGATGCTGGTAGCCGCAGCTATCGTTTTGGCACTTCTCCTGCTGATTGCGGGCGAAGCGGCACTGCTCGCCCTCACCAATTGGGACGATGTCGGACTCGACGGGGGCATGCTCGCGTTGCTGCTGCTGTCGTCGCTGCCAACGGCCATCCTCGCGATGGTAGGTTCCGCAGTGCTTTCCCGATCAAAGCACACACAATACTCAACAGGGTGGATGCTCAGCGCAGCTGCCTCAATTGCGATCTTGTTTCTGCCAGGGGACCTATTCGTGAGGGTGCTACTGGCCTTGTCGCTGGGCCCGCTGTTCGGAATTCTGGTGTACAACATTAGCCTGCGGTGTCGCTGACGATAGTTTCTCCAGTTCGACGATTCGAAGCCTCTGAAGCGCGACCTCCTCGGCTAACGTGCGGGTCTGATCTTCCAGCTTCGTCAGTTCCCCGCTGTGCTGAATGCAAACGAGCACGAGCATCGCGATGCCCACGAAGAACACCAGGTTTGTCGGAAGGTCGATTCCTACCAGCCTCGCCGCCCACTCTAAAGTCGCGGGGAAGATACCCACGATGAGCGCGAGAATGCTGGCGACGAACCACCAGATCGCGTGCCGTTCGCGCAGACGCCTCCGCCTCAGCAATTCGATCACCATGACCAGCGTTGCGGCTGCGGCCGAAATGCCGAGGATGTAGCTGGCCAGGCTCATGATGCGAGCACCTCTCGAACTGGGCGGCTGGGTCGCACTAGCGCGAACACAAGCGCGACACCGGCGCGGCCGAGGTACAGAGCGGCCTTGACAGGGTGGTGGGAAGGAGTCCCACCAGCTCGCGGCCGCATAGCGGCAGGAATCTGCTTGATGACACATCCCGAGCGCGCTGCAATGACGAGCGACTCGATCGTGTCGCCTAAATATTCAGCGGGGTAGTGCTCGGCGAAGAGTCGTACCGCTTGCGGACCGCTGGCCTTGAGCCCAGACGTGGTGTCGGTGAGGCGGGTTCTCGCCGTGCGGCTGAGGATGAAGGCGAGCAGCTTCATCGCCCATCGCCTCGGCCCGCGGACGACGTATTCGCCTTCACCTGCGAAACGAGCGCCGATGACGAGGTCTGCCGATCCGAGTGCCTCAAGAAGGGCGGGAACGGTTCGGGGGTCGTGCTGCCCGTCGGAGTCGATCTGCACCACGTTGTCGTACCCGTGCTCCAGCGCGTACTTGAATCCCAGACGCATGGCTCCGCCCACGCCCAAGTTGAAGGGAAGACTGGCGACGGTGGCACCGGCAGCCCGAGCTCGTTCCGCGGTCGCATCGATAGAACCGTCGTCGACGACCAGACATCCGACACCGGGCAACGCCGTGAACACCTCGTGAACCACGCCAGCCACAGATGCTTCTTCGTTGAGTGCAGGCATGACCACAAGAGTGCGATCGAACGGTCCTGGCATGCGTTCGATCGTAGCGCGCGCTGCGAGGGTTGCCTCAGCGCGAGAAGACATGGTTCAAGACCTTCCTCGCACCTGTGCCCGAGCGCATCGCCGGCGAAAGTTGCACGAGGGCATTCAGACGAGAGGTGATGTGCATGCTCGCGGCGCGTGCTGCCCGATGCCAGCCAAGTTCCCTCGCCTTGGCGCCGAATTCGCGGAACAACGCCTTCTCCTCCTCGAAGCGACGAGCGCCACTGCCCGACCACGACGAGACGCTCGCATGTCGGCGGTACTGGAACCCCGTCTGATCGTCGACCACAAGTGTTCCGCCTCGTTCCACAAGCGCCAGCTGCAGCGCCAAATCGAGAACAATGCTGAAGTCGGGCCGAAATCCGAGCACTCGAATGTCAGCAGTGCGCCAACACAGCGAAGGAAAGTACGTCCAATTGCCTTGCAGCAGGCCTGCGGCCAACTGCTCACCGCCCAGCTCCCGCGGAAACGGCCCTGAAGGCCTGAAGCGCGCCTTCACGCGATCAGCGAGAGGTCGAACGATCTGAGAGTCATCGTCGATCACAACCACGCCGGGCTGGATGTAGGCAGCGTCAGGAAAGCTCTTGATCAGAGCACGTGCGCGGGCCACATACCCTGGAAGCATGATGTCGTCGCATCCCATGATGACGACATACTCTGCGCGCGCCAACTCGACGCAGCGCTGGAAGTTTCCACTGACACCCAAGTTCTTGTCGTTTAGCACATATCGGATTCGTGGATCGGCAAGCGAGCGCACCCATCGACCGGGTTCAGGATCTGGGTAACGGTCATCGACGACGACCAAGCGCCAAGCGTGATCGGTCTGGCGACGCACGCTCTCGACTGCAGCCACAAACTGCGCGGCATTGCCATAGAACGGCATCATGATGTCGATGGACACCAAGGGAGCTTACCTTCGGCTTCCCCGCCTGTTGTTCGCGAGCGCGATGCGAAAGCCTTCGAGGGTCTGCTGTGCAACGCGCGACCAACTGAACTGTTTCGCACGAATGAGGCCATTCGAGGCCAATCGCGCGCGCAGGGAGGGCTGAGAGGTCACCTCGTGAATGGCTCGGGCGATGTCGCGAGCGTCGGCCGGGTCGAAGTAGAGGGCCGCGTCATCTGCGATCTCACGAAAGACGGGTAGGTCGGAAGCTATCACCGGGATGCCTCGCGCGATGGCGTCGACAATCGGCAAACCGAACCCTTCGGCGAACGAGGGAACCGCGAGCGCCGAGGTCGTGGCCAGCAGTATCTCTAAATCGTCGTCGGACACCCATCCTCGCAGGTCGACCCACCGCTGCAAGCCGAGTCGTTCGACCAGTGGACGCAGGGGATCATCACCACGACTGCCGGTGATGACGAGCGTCGGGCGCTCGCTCTCCTCGATATGCGTGAGCGCGCGGATCAGTCCATCGAAGTTCTTGTGCGGACGTCGGTTGCCCATCGCGAGGACAAGGTTGTTCACGCGAGAGATGTCGCTAGAGGGGAGAGGCACCACCGCCGAACCTGCCAGGTGCACGACCTGAAGTCGATCGGCGGGATGGTTCAGGTACTTTCGAATTTCGCTAGCGGAAGCGTCACTGTCGGTCAATACGCGACTGGCGTTGCGTGCCGCTACTGTCTCCATCCACTTCACCGGCTTCGTGAACATCGGCGTCGACATGTACTCCGGGTGGCTGAAGTAGAGCATGTCGTGCATCGTGAGCACGGTAGGTACCCGCGATCTCCAAGGGCCGAGGGTTGCGGGCCCGTGAATGAGGTCGGCGCTACTTCGATCTGCCGCCCGAGCGACTCGCACGAGCTCGCCCCACGCCCAGTGCACGCGGTGTTCACCACTGATGCCGGATTGGATCAACTCGCCGGGAAACCACGAAAGGTCAAGCGTGGCTGCTTCTCGGCTCGCGTAGCCGACGAACTCGAACTCTGCGGGTTGTAGGCCGAACTCCCGATAGAGCTCTCTGGTGTACGTCTCCATCCCGCCCTTGCTGCCCGTGTATGAGAGCAGATCGACGAGAACGAGAGGCACGACCCGGAGAATAGCAAGATCAGCGGTCGGCTATGCGCCGCCTACCCGCCAATTAGGGGTAGCTATTCGAACGCCCGCCGCCAACTGAGCTCCTGCCCCACCTTCACCGCGCACACCACGACCGTCAGCCACCCGAACTCGATCAGGATCGAGCTCTCCGCGAACGAGAAGACGATGAGCGAACCGAGCACGATCGCCGGCCAGGTGTAGATCACGCTCCGCTTGCGGCCGGCCAGCAGCCAGGCGCGCACGAAGGCGAGCCCGATGAAGCCGACGAAGACCGCAAAACCGATCAGGCCCAGCTGGAACCAGACATCCACCCACGCACTTCGCGCTGAGGTTGGCACGCCACCGGAGGCGAGGACCGTCGAGAACGGCGTGATCTCCGGGCGCCAAGTCCCGATCCAGCCCCAGCCTTGCACCGGATACAGATCGAGCAGTGCCATCGCCTGCTGCCACACCCCCAGACGGTAGGCGAGCACGTCGGCGGCGTCGAAGGCGACGATGATCGGCCCGCGGAACACCCAGAGCACGACCGTGCTGATCGCGCCGATCCCGAGAATGACGTATTGCAGGGTGTTGCGCATGGCGACCGGCGCGCGTCTCACCGCATACAGGGCGGCGATGCCGATCAGGGCGACCAGCGCCGTGCCGTACACGACGGGTGCTCGGGTCAGCAGCAGGGTGATCATGCCGAGCACCATCGACGCGATCGCCAACCCGGTGCGCACTGACCGCGTTCTCGCCTCGACGATGAACGTCACGAGTGCGATCACCGTGACCATGCCGAGCTGGTTGCTGCTGTGCAGCAGCCCCTGGATGGGGCCGAGCTGGCTCAGCCGTCCCTCGATGCCGAGAAAGGGGATCGGCATGTCGATCAGCACGCCCGAGAACACCTCGAGCACCAGCGACGCGGCGAGCACCACTCGCAGCACATCACCGAAGGCACGGACGACCTGGATCGCGTCTCGCGCCAGTGCGATGTACACCCCGAGCACGGTGAACGTCGCCAGATAGGTCAGCCCGCCAGCGGTCGCCCACTGGTACTGGCTCCAGAAAAGGGAGAGCACCGCGAGCCCGAGGAACGTCAGCAGCGAGAACGGAAGCGCCGTCGGCCAGTTGACCGGCTCCTCACGCTGCGTCAGGGAGACGATCGCGAGCGCGACCAGGCCCGTGAGGAGGGCGAGCATCCCTGGCCATCCGATGAAGGCTCGGATGGCGGGCGCCAGCACCGCGGCGCCCAGGATGCTGATCGTCAGCGCGTGCGCGAACGTCGGCGTTCCGAGAAGCCGGATGAGCGGCTCAGGCTTGGCGGGCATCCGTCAGTTCCGCGGGCGCCGGCGCGGCCTTCGTCGTGACCGAGATGATGACGAGCAGCGCGAGTCCGCTCTCGACGAGGAGCCTGCTCTCGGCGAGGCTCTGCGCCAGCAGCGCGACGAGGATGAGCAGGGGAGCCAGCGCCATCGCGGTGTAGTGGGTGGGCGAGGCATCCAGTCGCACCGGGCGGTCGACGGCCATGTTCCACGAGCGCACCAGGGTGGACAGCACCCAGGCGCCGAACGCGATCAGCCCGAGCACGCCGAGCTGGAACCACACGTCGAGCCAGGCGCTATGGGCGTGCAGCTGGCGCACGCCGTTGTTGAAGGCGAGGTCGTCGAACGGCTCGACCCCGGGCACCCAGTAGCTGACCCAGCCCCATCCGGCGGCCGGGCGGGTGGCGGCGAGGGCGGCCACCGCATCCCAGATCTCGGTGCGGTTGGTGAAGTCGGGGCTCTTGCCGAGCACGGCCAGGATGGGCTCGCGCACCGCGAACGCGATCGCACCGCCCGCGAGCACCACGGCGGCCAGCACGGCGCCGACGATCACGCGGGGGCGACCGGCCGGGGTGCGCCGCACCAGCAGCACGACCGCGGCCACGGCGACCACGGCGGCCAGCGCGAGCAGGGCGGTTGCCGACCGGGTCAGCGCCAGGATGGCGACGGCGAGCGCGAGCCATCCGATGCCCGCGACACGCCGCACCGTGCCGTCGATCAGCTGCACCGCGAACACGATGATCGCCAGCAGCGCCACGAATCCGAGCAGCACCGAGTTGCCCGTGATGCCCTGGATCTTGCCGTCGTCGAACAGCACGTTGCGCGACCAGTAGAACATCGGCGGCACCGGGTCTGGCAGGTTGGCGTAGTCCACGCCCGGCTGCGGGAACAGCGGCAGCACCGGGGCCCTGACGATCCAGGCGACGACGAGTTCGAAGAGCACCGAGGCGGCCAGGATGCTCCGCAGCGCGAGCCCGAGGTCGCGCACGATCTGCGCCCACGAACTGAGCACGACGACGGTGACCCCAGCCACGACGGTGAGGATCGTGGATGTGGCGCCCAGCGCCGTCCACGCCGGATAGAACGACCACGCCACGGAGACCACCGCCAGTGCCAGGAAGGCGAGCATCGGGTACGGCAGGTCGTTGAAGCGCCAGTCGCGACGGCGGCGCACCAGGATGACGATGGCGATCGCTGCGAGCACCAGCGCGAGCGCGGTGAAGCCCCACCAGCCGATCGTGTAGCGCACCCCGTCGCCGACCAGCAGTAGGAACAGCACAGTTACGACGTAGAGCCGCCGCGCGCGGGAGGTGCTGAGCATGCGGTCAACGGTATCGGAGTGGGGGTCTCGACTTCGCTCGACCACCGGGAGGCTGGCCGGGGATAATTCGGCCCGTTGCGGCTGCACAAGGGTCACAATGAGGTGTGCCCACGCCGACGCGCTTCGAGCTCGAGTACCCCGAGCTGTTCGCAGCTCTGCCGGAGAACCGGCGGGCAGGTGTGGCCGCGGCACTCACCGATGACCGCCTCGAACACGGCACCGTCACTCGCGCGCAGGTCGAGTTGCTCGTGCGCAGCATCACGGAGAACATGAGCGACGCGGAGTACCTCGCCGCGGTGCTCAACCGCGTTCACATTCCCGCGAGGTGACCGGTCTGAAGTAAGAGCCGCTAGACGAACGCCGCCTGCCCCGTGATGGCGCGCCCGACGATCAGCGTGTTCATCTCGCGGGTGCCCTCGTAGGAGTACAGCGCCTCGGCGTCGGCGAAGTGCCGCGCGACGCCGTAGTCGAGCACGATGCCGTTGCCGCCGAGCGCCTCGCGACACCAGGCGACCGTCTCACGCATTCTCGAAGTCGCGTACTCCTTCGCCAGCGCCGAGTGCTCGTCGCGCTGCTGCCCCGCGTCGAGCAGCTCTGAGACCCGCGTGCACAGCGCGATCGACGCGGTGATGTTGCCCAGAGACTTGGCGAGGTGCTCCTGGATCAACTGGTGCTTGGCCAGCGGCTTGCCGAACTGCTCCCGCTTGACGGCGTAGTCGACCGCGGCCTCGTAGGCACCGACCGCGGTGCCGACCGCGGCCCACGCCACCTCGGCGCGGGTCAGGCGCAGCACGGCGGCGGTGTCGCGGAACGAGTTGCCGTTCTGCAGCCGGTTCGCCTCGGGCACGACGACATCCGTCAGCGTGATGTCGGCGTTCTGCACGATGCGCAGCGCGATCTTGTTCTCGATACGCGAGGCCGAGTACCCGGCCGTGCCGGTCGGGACCAGGAAGCCCTTCACCTGGCCGTCGTCGGCATCCTTCGCCCAGATGACGGTGATGTCGCTGATGCCGCCGCTGCCGATCCAGCGCTTGGCGCCGTTGATGGTCCAGGTGTCGCCGTCGCGCTTGGCGATGGTGCGCAGCCCCTGCGCGGCGTCCGAGCCCGAGAGCGGCTCGGTGAGCCCGAAGGCGCCGAGCAGCTCGCCGCTGGCGAAGCGGGGGAGCCATTGGGCTCGCTGCTCCGTTGAACCTGCCACCGCGATGGCACCCATCACGAGACCGTTCTGCATGCCGACGAGGGTGGCGGCCGAGGCATCCACCCTGGCCAGTTCGAGGGCGACCCAGCCGCGGTAGACGGCGCTGTTGTCGAACTGACGGGTCTCCTCCCACGGCGAGCCGAACATCCCGAGCTCTGCGAGTCCCTTCACGACGACGGAGCGGTCGAAGAACTCGCTCCGCGACCACAGATCGTTGACGACGGGCCGCACGTGCTCGTCGAGGAACGCGCGCAACTGCAGAATCGACTGCTTCTCGCGGTCGGTGAGGGCGTTCTCGAAGCCGTAGAAATCGCTGGGCAGAAGCTCGAAAGACATGGTCGAAAGCCTAGATCGACGTTCCTGCGCGCTCGGCCGCGGTTGGTAGTTTGGTCCAATGCTTCTCAGAGGCCGATTCGGATGTTTGTAGGCATCACCAACACCCCTCGCGACTACGCGTGGGGCTCAGACGGCGCCATCTCGGCGTTGCTCGGCACGCCGCCGACGGGTCGCCCCGAGGCGGAACTGTGGCTCGGCGCGCACCCCGGCTCGCCCAGCGCGCTCGTCGAGAAGCAGGGCACGCTGCTCGACGTCGTTGAGGGCAGGCTGCCGTTCCTGCTGAAGGTGCTCGCGGCCGGGTCGCCGCTGTCGCTGCAGGCCCATCCCACCATGGACCAGGCGCAGGCCGGCTTCGAGCGCGAGAACGCCGCCGGCGTGCCGCTCGATGCGCCGTCGCGCAACTACAAGGACGCGTTCCACAAGCCCGAGCTGGTCTACGCGTTGAGCGAGCGGTTCGAGGCGCTGTGCGGGTTCAGGTCCGCAGCCGAGACGCGGGCGGCCCTCGAGCGACTGCTCGAGCGGCGGGGCCCGTCGGCACCGATCGAGGCATGGATGTCCCGGCTGCACTCCGACGCCGCGATCCGTGACACCTTCACCTGGTTGATCTCCCGCGGCGAGGGAGTGCCCGCGCTCATCGCCGCGCTGACCGCGCACGCCGACCATGCCACCGCCGCACTCGACACCGTCGCGGACCTGGCGGCGGCGTACCCCGGCGACCCGGGCATCGCGATCTCGTTCATGCTGAACCGGGTCACCCTGAACCGAGGTGAGGCGCTCTATCTGCCGGCCGGGAACATCCACGCGTATCTGTCCGGGGTCGGCATCGAGCTGATGGCCTCGTCCGACAACGTGCTGCGCGGCGGGCTCACGCCCAAGCACGTCGATGTGGCCGAGCTGCTCGAGGTGCTCGACTTCACGCCGGTGCCGGTGCCGTACCTGGTCCCCGAGCGGCCGCAGACCGGGGTGGCGGTGTTCCGGCCGGATGTGCCCGACTTCGTGCTGATCGCTGCCGAGGCGAGTGCGGACATCCCGCTGACCGGCCCCGCGATCGCGCTGTGCGTCGAGGGCGAGTTCGCGCTCGCCGGGGAGCAGAATGCGGCGCTGCTGACTCGCGGGGAGGCGCTGTACCTGACCGCCGACGAGGCCGAGCTGACGGTGACGGGGGAGGGGCTGCTGTTCGTGGCGACCACCGGCTGACCGGGTACGGTGGGAGCCATGCCTCGCGCCTTCATCACCGGGATCACCGGACAAGACGGACTGTATCTCGCAGAGCTGCTGCTGTCGAAGGGCTACGAGGTCTACGGGCTGATCCGCGGGCAGAACAACCCGAAGCGTGAGCTGCTCGAGCAACTGGTGCCCGAGGTGCGCGTGCTCACCGGCGACCTCACCGACATGACCAGCCTGCTGCGCGCGCTGACCGTCGCGCAGCCCGACGAGTTCTACAACCTCGGCGCGATCTCGTTCGTCGCGTACTCGTGGGAGAACGCGCACCTGACCACCGAAGTGACCGGTACCGGAGTGCTGAACGCTCTGGATGCGGTGCGGCTGCACTCCGAGGCATCCGGTCGGCAGGTGCGGTTCTATCAGGCGTCGAGTTCAGAGATGTTCGGCAAGGTGCAGTCGGTGCCGCAGAACGAGGACACGCTGCTGTGGCCGCGCTCGCCGTACGGGGTCGCGAAGGTGTACGGCCACTACATGACCATCAACTATCGGGAGTCGTACGGCATGCACGCCTCCTCCGGGGTGCTGTTCAATCACGAGTCGCCGCGGCGCGGACCCGAGTTCGTGACCCGCAAGGTCAGCCAGGCGGTCGCGCGCATCCACCTCGGGCTGCAGGACAGCGTCACGCTCGGCAACCTCGACGCGCAGCGCGACTGGGGCTTCGCGGGCGACTACGTCGAGGCCATGTGGCTGATGCTGCAGCAGGATGTCGCGGACGACTACGTCATCTCCACGGGCCGTACCCACAGCATCCGGGATCTTCTGGATGCTGCGTTCGCCGTCGTCGGTGTCGACGACTGGTCGGCGCTGGTCAAGCAGGACCCGGAGTTCATGCGACCTGCCGAGGTCGACCTGCTGGTCGGCGACTCCACGAAGGCGCGGGAGCGGCTCGGCTGGGAGCCGCGCGTCGGCTTCGAGGAACTCGTGCGCATGATGGTCGAGGCGGATGTCGCCTTGTTCAGGACCCTCGCCTTGTGACCCGCTTTCTCGTCACCGGGGTCGCGGGGCAGTTCTTGTGACCCGCTTTCTCGTCACCGGGGTCGCGGGGCAGGACGGTTCGTACTTGGCCGAGTTGCTGCTCGCGACCGGCGATGAGGTGCACGGGGTGGTGCGGTCGGCGGGCGAGACGGTCGTGCCGGGGGTCGTGGCTCACGTCGCGGATCTTGCTTCGACCGGCGCCATCACTGCTGTTCTGCAATCGGTGGAACCGGATGTCGTCATCAACCTCGCCGCCGTCAGCTCGGTCTACCAGTCGTGGAACGAGCCCGAGCTCACCGCGCAGCTCAACGGGCTGCTCGTGGCGGAACTGCTCGCCTCGCTGCATCCCATGGGTGGTCGCTTCGTGCAGGCCTCCAGCGCCGAGATCTTCGGGGCGCCCGTGTCCGCGCCGCAGAACGAGGAGACGCCGATCCGCCCCACCTCCCCGTACGGGGCCGCGAAGGCGTACGCGCACGGGCTGGTGAACGCGTACCGCGGTGCCGGGATGCACGCGTCGTCGCTGATCCTCTACAATCACGAATCGCCTCGCCGGCCCGAGGCCTTCGTCACCCGCAAGATCACCGCGGCCGCAGCGCGCATCGCGCGGGGCGAGCAGGATCGGGTCACCCTCGGCAACCTGGACGCCCGCCGCGACTGGGGCTGGGCGCCCGACTACGCGCGTGCGCTGCACCTGGCCGCTCGTGTGGATACCCCGGGCGACTATGTCATCGCGACAGGGGAGTCGCACTCCGTGCGGGAGTTCGTCGCGCTCGCGTTCGCGCGGGCGGGGGTGGAGGACTGGGAGTCTCACGTCGACGTGGACGGCGCGCTGCTTCGTTCAGGAGATGCGCCTGAGTTGCGCGGGGACGCGTCGCTGGCGCGCCAGCGACTCGGGTGGGAGTCCACTGTCGGGTTCGAGGGGATCGTGCACGCGATGGTGGATGCGGATCTGGGGAAGCCGTAGGCTCACCCTCTTCTCCTCCACAGCAGCAGTTTCGAGAACTTCTCCACATTTGCGGACATGTGTTCGAATGTCGGGTAGCATGAGATCGTGTTCACCGCCACCAGCGCTCCCGCCGTCGGCCCGACCGCGCCGCCTACTGCTGCCGCACCGGTTGCTGCCACCGCGGCTGCCGCACCGCCTACTGCTGCCGCACCGGCTGTCGGCGGGTTGTCTGCCGGCGCGCTTGCGTTGTTGTCGGATGCGCAGCTGCTGCACCGGCAAGGCGATATCGCCGCCCGCCGTCGGCACCTGGACACCGAAGCGGCGCTGGTGGCAGCCGAGATCGCCCGCCGCTCGGTCCCGGAGCTGGGCT
>VFQO010000129.1_pt1 | contig 95930 bp, 99 predicted proteins | sample 3512331 | NCBI WGS metagenome assembly VFQO01 (sample SAMN10412371, study PRJNA504923) | tailings metagenome | isolation source: Replicate 3 from Balatoc abandoned mine | place: Philippines: Itogon, Benguet | collected 2017-08-28 | reverse complement strand
AACTGAAAACATTAAAGGAGTGGGCTGATATTTAGTGCTTATCTACTACAGCCCCAAAATTATTTTTATAAAAATTGGAGAATAGCAGCATGAATTTTTTAAGAGTTGTATTAGCAGCACTGGTTTTGAGCCTTTCTTTCAACGCACTTGCCGCTAAAAAACTGACCGACGATGAATCTGTTGAGTTTACTGATGCCATCGGCAAAGGTGACATGAAAGTGATTAAGAAGTATATGAATGCCGGTGTTGATGTGAATGCAGGTTACTTTGCATGGCCACCTTTGCTCATGGCTGCTGCTAAAGGTCAATTTGAAGCCGTGAAATATTTCGCTGAAAAAGGGGCTGATCTAGACTATGCACATCCAATGACACGCTGGACTGCATTTCATCACGCAGCCTATGATGGCAATGCGGAAATGGTGAAATATCTGGCAGCAAAAGGCGCTGACATCAATAAAAAGATGCGTGGTGATGTTGATATCATCCGTGTAGTACGTGATAAAGGCGACACTAAAATGGTAGAGCTGCTCGAATCACTCGGCGTGAAAAACGACGGCTGTATGGAAGAAAAATGTTTGTAATGTAGTTTGATTTTAAAGGCGTGATTTTGAATCACGCATTTTTGAATAAGGTGTTGTTGCAGCAATATTTTTAAAGGAATATTGTTTGAAAAATACATTAAACACATTGCTGGCTATCGGACTTTTAAGCCCGATAGCCGTTTTTGCCGCTGAAAATACGGCGACCGATACGGTTCATATCCGCAGTTTGGCTGCCTCCTGTGCAGCCTGTCATGGCACTAATGGCAAGGCAGCTTCTGCAGTTGGTGACTCTGGAGTTTCTGGTGCGGTATTAGCCGGCATGGATAAGGGTCAGCTCAACAGCAAGCTCATGGCATTTAAGTCTGGCGCAGTCGCTTCCACTGTGATGCATCGTCATGCCAAGGGTTTAACTGACGATGAAATTCAAGCATTGGCAGATTACTTTTCATCTCAGCCTACGGGTGCTGCTCCTAAACTAATTTCACAGAAATTGCGAGCCGACCATGCGCACTAATCGACGTGAGTTTATTAAGCTGACCGCTTGGGCGGCTGCAACTGCCGCTGTAGGCAATAGTTTGCCTGGTTTTGCTAAGGGGCGTGTTCCCAGCATGGGCAGGGTAGTTGTGATAGGTGGCGGTTACGCTGGCGCCACAGCAGCCAAGTATCTGCGTATGTGGAGCATGGGCGGCATTGAAGTTGTGGTGGTGGAGTCAAGCAGTCAGTTTGTTTCGTGTCCACTCAGTAATCTGGTGCTGGGCGGCAGTAAAAGCATTAACGATTTAACTTTTGGTTATGATTTGCTGAAAGCCAATCATGGCATACGCTGGGTGCAGGATGAAGTGACTGCGATTGATGTGTCTGCGCAAAAAGTGCAGATGCGGCGCGGTGAAATAACCTATGACCGATTGATTATCGCACCTGGCATTGATTTTATTTATGACAGCTTGCCTATGCTGCAAAGTCACGAGGCGCAGCAGCAGGTGCCGCATGCGTGGAAAGCCGGCTGGCAGACGGTAAATTTGCGTAACCAGTTGGAGAGCATGCCGGATGGCGGCGTGTTTGTCATGAATGTGCCGGCAGCGCCATATCGCTGCCCACCCGGGCCATATGAGCGTGCCGCTCAGGTGGCTTATTATTTCAAACAGCATAAACCGAAATCCAAAGTAATTGTGTTGGATGCGAATGCTGAAATCACCTCTAAAAAAGGCCTATTCACTAAGGTCTTTAACGAGACCTATGCGGGTATAGTCGATTATCGCCCCAACAATATTCTGACTTCAGTGGACGTAGCCGCTAAAACCGTTAAGACAGAATTTGAAACCGTTAAAGCCGATGTGCTGAATATTATTCTGGCGCAGCGAGCCGGCAAGCCTGCGCAAATGGCGCAGTTGAACAACATAGACAAGCGCTGGTGTGAAGTGGATTTTCTGACGTATGAATCCAAACTTGCACCAAACGTGCATGTGATTGGCGACGCTGTATCAGCCGCACTGCCCAAATCTGCACACATGGCCACCAATCAGGCAAAAATCTGTGCCAATGCCGTTGTGCAGCTGATGGCAGGCAACAGCCCTGACCAGAATCCGGTGTTTGCCAATACTTGTTATAGCTATGTTTCCAATAACACTGCCATGCATGTTGCCCATGTCTATCGCTATGATGCTGCAAAAAAAATCATGGTGGCAGCCGAAGGTGGCGGTGTTTCCAATGCGCCTAGTGAGATTGAAGGCGGTTACGCTAGCGCCTGGGCAAAAAATATCTGGGCTGATGTTCTGACTTAATTCTGTTGCGTAAGTGGTATGTATATTTTTCTTTCTTCAAACTTGTTTTTAATCGTTTTTTCTTGTCTACTTTTGCTGGCGCCGATTGATGTGCCGTTTGCAAGTGAGGCGCATCTCAAGCTGCCAGCAGGTTTCAAAATCAGCACATTTGCAGATGAACGCACTAAAAAAGGACATTTGCTGAGTGATGCCAGATTTATGGCTTTTGATAATGCCGGGCGATTGCATGTTAGCTCTGCCAAAGGCGATAAAATCTTGATGCTGCCGGATACTAACGGTGACGGGGTTGCCGATGAGGTGATCACAGTGGTCGATGGCTTGAATGCCCCGCAGGGAATAGTGTTCCTCGATAAGCAGACCATGCTGGTGGCGAATCAGAACGGCGTAGTGAAGTTTGAATTGGCCGATGGTCGCTGGCAAGGACCGCAGCCCTTTATTCCCAATTTGCCGCAAGGCTGGCATACGCTTAAAACTATTAAATTAGGACCGGACGGTTATCTATATGTGAATGTCGGCTCCAGTTGTAATGTGTGCGTGGAAGCGGATGCAAATCGAGCAACCATACTGCGTTACACCCCTGATGGAAAGCCTGCAGGTGCATTGCTAACCTTAGGACGTCATCAGCAGTCTGCGATTTGGGCCAAAGGCTTGCGTAATTCCCAAGGCTTTGCGTGGCATCCTCAGACCAAGGAGATGTATGCCACCAATAATGGCTCTGACAATCGCGCGGGTGACCGCAGTGGCAAGGTGAATGATGAACTACCGCCTGAACATCTGAATAAAATTGAGCCGGGTAAACATTATGGCTGGCCGCATTGCTGGGCTAATCCGGATAATCCGCGCACCATGTTTGAAGACCCAAATTTCAAAGGTGCGCTTGGTTTTTGCGCAGAAACTCAAGCCCCGGCCATGATATTCACGGCACATACTACGCCTATCGGCATTAGTTTTTTGGACAAAACCAACTGGCCGGCTGAGTATAAAACAGATGCTGTTGTGGCTTTGCACGGGTCATGGAACCGTAAAGAGCCTGCAGGCTATCAATTGGTGCGTGTTAAATTCAAGGATAATCAGGCGTATGCGGTAGAAGATTTTGTCAGCGGCTGGCTGCGCGGGTATCGTGTGACAGGCCGGCCGGTCGATGTGATTGTGGGCAATGATGGCGCGTTGTATGTGACGGATGATATGCGCGGTGCGGTATATCGCATTAGTTATGAAAATAGATAGGAAGCAAGATGAAAAACTTACTCAATGTATTGGTCATGTGTTTAATGCTGAGTGCAGGTGCGGTTATGGCGCAGGAAAAAGAAGCCAATATTGTGGTGCACATTGATAGTGTTGAGTATTCCAATCCGATTCGTTTATGGCACCCCTATATTGACTACTGGTACTTTCAGGGGCCGATGTTTGAAGAGGTGGCAATTTCAAAACTGAATCAGGCTTATTCTGAAACGACCATGTGCGAAGCGGCGCAATATGGCAAAGTGCTGCTTTGGTTAAAGCCTAAAATGTTTTATAACCCGCAAGTGCAAATGTTTTACGGTAAAGTTACAGCCAATGCCTATACCGGCATCGGTGAACATTTCGCCACCTATGAAGCCGAATCAAACGTTTGGGGTATTTTCAATCAGCAGACTGAAACACGCATCAGGCAGTCATACGCGCAGGCAGTGGATGGACTGATTGAAAAGTTAAAAGCCGATAGTAACTTCCAGAGTAAACTAGATATGGGCGCGGCCGCTACAAAGGGTGCTTCCACACCATGCAGTATGATTACATTGCTGCCAACTACCAGAATCAGAGCCATGCCGTTTTAGTGCGCAAAATTTAATAAGGGGAATAATCGTCATATGATCAATCACATCAAAATCAGCATTTCGTTATTGGCTTCATTGTTGATGATGGCTTGCCAGAGTACGCAGGAAACGGGCCTTAGCAACCCACAAAAGATAACCGGTCTTAAAACGCCTGAGTCCGTAGTGCAGGCCAAGGATGGTCGTATCTATGTTTCAGAAATCAATGAGTTTGGTAAGGATGGGGACGGTCAAATCAGCGTGATTGAGCGTGACGGTAAGGTTTCAGTGTTTGCGACCGGTTTGGATGATCCTAAGGGCATCACGATGATTGGTGAAAACTTGTATGTAGCAGATAAAACTCAAATCCTTAAGATTGACCGCGCTGGCAAGGTGAGTGTTTTTGTTTCGGCTGATCAATTTACCAGCAAACCTCAGTTTTTAAATGATTTGGAGGCAGACCCGCAAGGTAATTTATATGTGAGTGACAGTGGAGATATTCTGGGTAAAGGTGGTGGCGGTGCAATTTATCGGATTAGTCCAGATGCAAAAGTCAAACTGCTAATTAATGAGCAGCAGGATGCACGGATTAAAGCGCCTAATGGATTGCTGGCAGATGACACTGGTAATTTTCTGCTGCAGGTCGATTTTGCCAGCGGCATTTTATATAGCCTGAATATCCGTACCGGCCAGCTCACTGATATTGCAGAAGGTTTCGGCGGCGGCGATGGTGTTGTGCATCACTCCAACGGCACCATGTATGTGAGTGACTGGAAAAACGGTAAGGTGTTTGCTGTGGATACCAAAGGCGAGGTGACCTTGGTTAAAGACGGTTATCAAGCGGCAGCCGATATTGCGATGACTAAAGACGAAAAATACCTGCTGGTGCCGGATATGAAAGCGGGCGAGCTGGATTTTATTCCGCTCAAGTAGAAGTTGATGCAGAATCAGACGCGTCCGCGCAATCAATGTGGTCTGGAATTTGCCGATCTGCGTGAATCGGCACTTAATTGGCTGCTCAACACTGACCCGTGGCGTAAATCCAATGGTGTCAGCGCGCTCTATGCCGCTTGGCAGAAAGGTCAGCTGGCGCTTGATGTTAAGGTAAAGCTGACTGCGCCAGATGCTATTCCGGGTCGTCCAGCTGCGCCCAAGCTGGTATCACCGTTGCAAGTCGAAAAACGTTCTATGCGCACGCCAGAAGGGCGCGCTGCGCTGATTCACGCCTTGGCGCACATTGAATTCAATGCGATTAATTTGGCTTTGGATGCGATTTGGCGATTCACCGATATGCCGCCTGAGTTTTATCGCGATTGGTTAAAAGTAGCCGCTGAAGAAGCCTATCACTTCGGTTTGCTTGATGGCTATTTAGTTAAAATGGGCTATCGATACGGTGACTTCAGCGCACATAACAGCCTGTGGGAAATGGCGCAGCGCACCGAAGATGATGTGTTGGCGCGTATCGCGTTGGTGCCCAGAACCATGGAGGCACGCGGCTTGGATGCTAGCCCGCCCTTGCGCAATAAGTTCGCGCAGATTGGTGATACCGAAGCCGCAGAGATACTGGATATTATTTTACGTGATGAAATCGGTCATGTGGCGATTGGGAATCACTGGTTTAACTGGTTATGCCTGCAGCGTGGACTCGATGCGATTGTTACGTATGAAGCTTTGGCAAAACAATATCACGCACCTGCACTGCGCAAGCCGCTGAATATGGAGGCGAGGCGCAAAGCCGGTTTTAGCGAAGAAGAGTTAGCCTTGATGTGATTTGCAGCTGGTAATGCCTGCAGTGATTTTTTTGATTGAGATTAAAGTGTTTAGATTTACGTGTTCAATAGATTGATTGCGCCATCCAAGCCAAGGTGATTAATCGCATATGTGGCTTGCGCCTGCACCACTGGTTTGGCATGGTAAGCGATGCCAATGCCGGCGGCTGCCATCATTTTTAAATCATTAGCACCATCACCTATGGCGATGGTCTGACTAGCATTCAAGCCTAATTTGTCGCGTAATTTTGTCAGTTCATCGGCTTTGCGCTGCGCATCGACAATATCTCCCAATACTTTACCGGTAAGTTTGCCGTCAATAATTTCCAAGGTGTTGGAAACCGCATAATCCAGCCCCAGCATTTCTTTCACGCGTTCAGCGAAAAAAGTGAAGCCACCGGAAACCAGCAGCGTCTTGATATTGTGTTGCTTGCAGGTTTGTATCCATTCTTTTGCACCAGGATTAAGTTTCAGACGCTCATTCAATACGCGTAGCAAATCGGTTTCAGTTAGACCTTTAAGTAGCGCTACCCGCTCACGCAGGCTTTGCGCAAAGTCCAGTTCACCCTGCATGGCGCGTTCGGTAATGGCAGCTACTTGCGGTTTAATGCCCACCATGTCTGCAATTTCATCAATACACTCAATGCTGATGAGCGTGGAATCCATATCCATGACGCATAGACCATAATGTTTGATGAGATGGCTATCTTCTACATAAGCGCAGTCGATGTTTTGTGCGGCACAGAACTCAAGCACAGATGGATTTTTTGCAGCTTGATTGGCCAGATAATAAGCATGCTGGGCAATTTGCGTGAACTGCACGCTGGTTGCGCACATTTGATGAATATGTGCCAAATGTGCAAAAGTGATGGCAGAACCTTGAATGACTAAACGCATAAGCTGGAATTATTTTGAATAAAGTCACATTATACCTTGCACGAGGCTGATACTTGACTGGCGCAAATGGCTGAATTGCGAGAAAATGTGAATAAATTTTAATCAAAGTCATTGTTAAAGTCATCGTCATGAATCTCCACGAATATCAAGCCAAAACCTTATTGCAAAAATATGGCATTCCGGTGCCACGTAGCCAGGTCGTTGCAGCCGCCAATGAAGTCACCGCAGCCGCCACTGAAATCGCAGGCAGCGCTTGGGTAGTCAAGGCGCAAGTGCATGCGGGCGGTCGCGGCAAGGCTGGCGGCGTGAGAGTCGTTAAGTCTGTGACTGAAGCGCAGAATGTGGCTACGGAGCTGCTGGGCAAAACACTGGTCACTTATCAGAATGCCCCCTATGGCCAGCCGGTGAATCAAGTGTTGATTGAGGAAACCCTGCCGATTGCACGCGAGTTGTATTTATCGATGCTGGTAGATAGAACGCTGGAACGTGTGGTGGTGGTGGCCTCTAGCGCCGGCGGCATGGATATTGAAGAAATTGCCCGCACCAGTCCTGAGAAAATTCTGCAGGAGGTCTGTGACCCACTCAATGGTTTGGTGGATTTTCAGGCACGTAACCTGGCGTTTAAATTGGACTTGAGTGGTGAGCAAATTGGCGCCTTTAGCAAAATGCTCAAAGGCTTATATAAACTGTTCAAGGAAAATGATTTAGCCTTGCTGGAAATCAACCCGCTAGTAGTGACTTCTGATGGAAAGCTGTATGCGCTGGATTGCAAAATGAGCGTGGATGATAACGCGCTGTATCGTCAAAAGGCACTCGCAGAGCAGCGTGACTGGAGCCAGGAAGACAGCAAGGAGGCGACTGCACATCATGCAGGGCTGAATTATATTGCCTTGAACGGCAACATCGGCTGCATGGTCAATGGTGCCGGGTTGGCGATGGCTACCATGGATTTAATTAAGCTACATGGCGGAATGCCAGCCAACTTTCTCGATGTGGGCGGTGGTGCAACCGCAGAAACCGTGGCCAAGGCATTCAAAATTATTTTGGCTGACAGTAATGTGAAAGCGATATTGGTGAATATTTTTGGCGGGATTATGCGCTGCGATATCATTGCAGAAGGCATTATCACTGCCGTGAAAGAAGTGGGTATGCAGATTCCAGTCATCGTTCGTTTAGAAGGTACCAATGTGGATTTAGGTAAAAAAATGCTGCGTGAAAGTGGCTTGAATATTATTTCGGCAGAAGGTTTGACTGACGCTGCGCAACAAGCAGTGAAGGCGGTGGCGGCATGAGTATTTTAGTCAATAAAAATACCAAAGTACTGTGTCAGGGTTTTACTGGTAAACAGGGCACATTCCACTCTGAGCAGGCACTGGCTTATGGCACAAAGATGGTGGGCGGTGTTACGCCCGGCAAAGGTGGTCAGCAGCATTTAGAGTTGCCGGTGTTTAATACTATGCGCGATGCAGTGAACGCTACGGGCGCCAATGCCAGTGTGATTTATGTCCCGCCGGCATTTGCTGCGGATTCGATTCTGGAGGCGAGTGATGCAGGGATTGAGTTGGTGATTTGTATCACAGAAGGTATTCCGGTGCTGGATATGTTGAACGTGAAGGCAGCGCTAAAAGCGAATGGTACAAAGTTAATTGGCCCGAATTGCCCAGGTGTAATTACCCCTGATGAGTGCAAAATTGGCATCATGCCGGGCAGTATTCATATGCGCGGAAAAGTCGGTGTAGTTTCTCGCTCAGGCACTTTGACTTATGAGGCTGTGCATCAGACTACAGCGCTGAAACTGGGGCAAAGCACCTGTGTCGGCATTGGTGGCGACCCGATTAAGGGACTCAATTTTATCGAGTGTCTGCAGATGTTTGAAGCAGACCCACAGACTGAAGCCATTATCATGGTCGGTGAAATTGGCGGTTCCGATGAAGAAGCTGCGGCAGAATACATTAAAAGCCATGTCAGCAAACCGGTAGCCGCATACATTGCCGGTCAAACCGCACCTGCAGGCAAGCGCATGGGGCATGCCGGGGCGATTATTTCCGGTGGCAGCGGCAAGGCAGCAGATAAGATTCGCGCATTGGAGCTAGCTGGTGCAGTCGTTGCGAGCTCGCCTGCTGGTTTGGGCGAGGCTGTTCTGGCTGCCATTCAAAATAAAAAATAGGGTATCGCTATGGATTCTTTAGCAAAAAGCATGATGACGTTGATGAGTGCCATGTTTTTTATGGTCAGTATTGCCACAGCCGCTGAAGACGTTCCTTATCTGCTGACCGCTGCATCTAAGGGCGATCTGGAAACAGTGAATGCCATGCTTGCCAGCGGTGCAAACCCCAATGTGACTGATCAGGATGGGCTGAATGCTTTAATGTATGCTGCACGCAAGGATAATGCCGATGTTGTGGCAGCCTTAATTGCTAAGGGAGCTGACGTTAATGCGCGCGACAAAGGTGCTTGGACTGCGTTAATGCATGCCGCCAAGAAAAATAACTTGGCCACAGCCAAACTACTGCTGGATAAGGGCGCTGATTTTAAAGCGCGCGATGGGGCAGGCTGGAGTGCTTTCGGCATTGCCGCGGTTGCTGGTTATTCATCCATGGTGGAGTTGCTGATACAGAATGGTGTTGACCCCAACACCAAAAGTGATGATGGTAAAACCGTGCTGATGCATGCCGCAAAAAGCGGTGATGCAGCCACTGTGGGCATCTTGCTGGATTACAAGGCAAACGTTGCTGCGACCGACAAACTTGGTGTTACATCCATGATGATTGCAGCGCGCGGCGGTTTTGCACCGGTGGTTGAGCTGCTGTTAAAACGTGGCGCTAAAGTCGATCAGAAAGACTTGTCGAAATGGACAGCGCTCACTTGGGCAGTGAAAAAAAATCAACTTGAAGTCGCTAAAGTGCTGCTGGCAGCAGGCGCGAATGTTAATCATCTGGATTCTGAAGGCACGCCCATTTTGCATATCGCAGTGGATAATGGCAACACCGAAATGGTGCAGCTGCTGCTGGCGAATAATGCCAAAGTAAAAGCTAAAGATCAGTATGGCTTAACCGCGCTCGTTTATGCACTTAAAGGGCAGCATGTGGAAATCGTGAAGCTGATTAAAGACGCAGGCGGCAGTTATTGATGCATTTGTTGCGAGTAACCCTGAAATTTAAGATGTACTGTCGATGAAGATTGCAATCGCGCAAATGAACTGCATGGTGGGTGATATTGCGGGCAACACCCGTCAAATCATGCACTATGCAGAGCAAGCCCAAGTGCAGGGTGCCACTCTGCTGCTCACCCCTGAGCTGTCTTTGTGTGGCTATCCTCCAGAAGACCTATTGCTGCGTGATGATTTTTTACGCGCTTGTCACGATGCTTTGCAGCACTTAGCGCGCACCTTGAATGACATAACCGTGATTGTCGGACATCCGCATCGGGTAGGAACGCGCTGTTACAATGCGGCATCTGTGCTGCAGGCAGGCAAGATAGTGGCGACTTACCATAAGCACGCACTGCCAAACTATGCCGTATTTGATGAAAAGCGCTATTTCTGTTCCGGGGATAAACCGCTGGTATTCGCGCATCAAGGCGTGAATGTTGGTGTGCTGATATGTGCCGACGTGTGGGAGTCTCAGCCTGCAATTATGGCACTGCATGCCGGTGCTGACCTGTTGCTGGCTTTGAACGCCTCACCATTTCACATGGAGAAGCAATCTACACGTGTGAACCAATTGCAGCAGCGCGTGGAAGAAACCGGCCTGCCTATCATCTATGCGAATATGGTAGGTGGCCAAGATGAGCTGGTGTTTGACGGTGCCTCTATGGTGATGAACGCCCAGGCTGAAATTACGCAGGAACTGCCTGCTTTTACTGCTGGTTTGCATATTGTGGATTTTGCGGGCGCCACACCACAGAAAGGTCAAATAGCGAAAGCTCTGTCCATTGAGGCTTCAGTTTATGAAGCGTTAAAGTTGGGCTTGGCAGATTATGTAGGCAAGAATGGATTCCCTGGCGTTGTGCTTGGCATGTCCGGCGGCATTGATTCTGCATTGACGCTGGCTGTCGCCGTGGATGCTTTGGGCGCGGATAAAGTGCATGCGGTGATGATGCCCTCAGAGTTCACCGCAGACATGAGCATTGAGGACGCGCGGGAAATGGCGAACACTTTAGGCGTGCGCTACAGTGAAATTGCGATTAAGGATTTGTTCACGCAATATCAGCAGGCTTTGGCACCTGAATTTTCTGATTTGACATTTGATGCTACCGAAGAAAATCTGCAGGCACGCATACGCGGCATGCTGCTGATGGCAATTTCTAATAAGTTTGGCAGCATTGTGGTGACTACAGGTAACAAAAGTGAGATGGCCGTAGGTTACTGTACTTTGTATGGCGATATGGCTGGTGGTTTTGCGTTGCTGAAAGACGTACCTAAAACACTGGTATACCGTCTGTGTAATTATCGGAATGCGCTTGCTGAAGTCATACCACAGCGTATCATTACAAGGCCGCCATCTGCCGAACTGCGTGCCAATCAGGTGGATCAGGATAGCCTGCCGCCATACGATATATTGGATGGCATTATTGAGGCTTATGTTGAGCAGGATTTAGGTCGGCAGGAAATTATTGGTTTAGGCTATGCAGCGCATGATGTGAACCGTGTCATTAAAATGATAGACAGAAATGAGTACAAGCGCAGGCAGGCGCCGGTAGGGGTGCGCATCACGCATCGCAGCTTTGGCAAAGACCGCCGTTATCCTATTACCGGAAAATTGGCTGACTTCTGGCATACAAAATTTGATTAAATTGATAGGCTTAACTGCTTACATGGTTTAAATTAGGCAAATATTTAATAAACTTGTAATTCTTCACAATAAATTTCGGGAGTTCATTCAAATGCAAAAGATTGAGGCGATTATTAAACCCTTCAAATTAGATGATGTGCGTGAAGCACTCTCTGATATTGGTGTAAATGGTTTGACGGTAACTGAGGTTAAAGGGTTTGGTCGTCAAAAAGGGCATACAGAGCTGTATCGCGGTGCGGAATATGTGGTGGATTTTCTGCCTAAAATTAAAGTGGAGCTGGTAGTGGCAGATAACGTGGTAGATACTGCGGTTGAAGCCATTATCAAAGCTGCTCATACCGGTAAGATTGGCGATGGCAAAATTTTCGTGAGCCCAGTGGCGCAGGTTATTCGGATTAGGACAGGCGAAACCGGCGAATCTGCCGTTTGATTTTTGATATAAATTTAACACTCGCCTTGACAGTTTCGCCATGCTTTACTGTTTGCACTGTCTTTGCTAAAGCGCTGCGTTCTCGCTTTATCACAAGGTTTGCTTTTTTATAGGAATGTCTCCAGTATTTAAAACGATTATTCTGCTTACCATCTCAAACGTCTTCATGACGTTTGCCTAGTATGCCCATCTCAAAAATCTCAACAACAAACCTTGGATGATTGCAGCGCTGGCGAGCTGGGGCATTGCACTGTTTGAATATCTATTTCAAGTGCCGGCAAACCGTATTGGTTTTACTGTGCTGTCGATAGCGCAATTGAAGATATTGCAGGAGGTCATTACCCTGTCAGTATTTGTGCCATTTGCAGTGCTTTATATGCACCAGCCCCTCAAGCTGGATTTTCTGTGGGCGGGTTTGTGCTTGATGGGTGCGGTGTACTTTATCTTCAGAACTTAATCTTAAGAACTTAGCTGACATATGTAAAAGTCTTAAGATGCAATCTATGCTCTAGTGTTGCGAGTGTAGTATAGAGTCTTGCACTCAGACTTTACTATCAAACATACAAAGCAGGTAAACCATGTTTTCTGCCATTAAAAAATCAATCAAAAGTTATTCCTCCTACGCTGATATTCAGTCTGATGTTTTAGCTGGGCTGACGGTGGGCGTGATTGCACTTCCTCTATCCATGGCGTTAGCGATAGCAAGTGGCGTAGCACCGCAGCATGGACTTTACACGGCAATCGTTGCGGGCATATTGATTGCGCTCACAGGTGGTTCTAAAGTGAATATTTCCGGCCCTACAGCAGCGTTCGTCGTCGTCTTGCTGCCGATAGTACAGCAGTTCGGTTTAGGTGGTCTTTTAATCAGCGGTTTGATGGCAGGCATGATTTTGCTGAGTATGGGGTTAGCCAAACTAGGTAAGTTGATTGAAGTGATTCCATATCCGGTAGTAATTGGATTTACCGCAGGGATAGGGGTGGTGATTGCGACTTTTCAAATCAAGGATTTTTTAGGACTATCAATTCAGTCTCTCTCTGGACACTATCTAGAAAATCTGCTGTTGATTATCGAAAAGCTTCCAACGCTGAAATTGCAGGAGTTTTTTATTGGCATATTAACGATTGCACTGTTGATTTTATGGCCACGTATGCGCAATCGAGTGCCGGCACACTTGATTGCGTTGCTTGTCGCCTCTGTGGTTGCTTGGATAGTTGAAAGTATCAATCCAGAATTATCTATCGCAACGATTGGCAGTCGATTTCATTTTGAACAGGATGGTAATGTTGGCAGTGGCATTCCTCCTTTTGCACCGAGTTTCATTTGGCCTTGGCTATTGCCTGGAGCGAACGGTGAGGCTATCGGTCTGAGCTGGAATCTAGTGCGAGCCTTGTTGCCCGCAGCCATTACTATAGCGGTGTTAGGCGCATTGGAGTCGCTGTTATGCGCAGTTGTCGCTGATGGAATGACAGGTAAAAAACATGACTCTAATGATGAATTGATAGGCCAGGGATTAGGCAATATCGTGATTCCGTTTCTAGGCGGAATTCCGGCAACAGCAGCCATCGCTCGTACGGCTGCAAATGTGAAGGCAGGCGCTCGCACACCACTCGCTTCAGTGATTCATGGCTTATTTATTTTGCTGGCAATTTTATTGTTGGCGCCATATTTGTCTTATATTCCAATGGCTGCGATTGCCGCTTTGTTATTAGTTGTCGCCTGGAATATGAGTGAGGCAAGGCACTTTATGCGTGCGCTTAGAATGGCGCCGCCTAGCGATATTGCAGTATTACTGTTGTGCTTTTTCTTAACAGTTTTATTTGATATGACGATAGCTGTTGGTATTGGGATGGGCTTTGCTTCGATTTTATTTATTCATAAGAGTATCAGTTTGACTGAGGCAAATAAGATTGAAAATACGCATGAGCAATATGGATCTCTACCCAAAGAAATCGTGGTTTTCGACATTAAAGGTTCGCTATTTTTTGGTTCTGCTCAAAAAGCCATGAACAGCATAGCGCTGGTTAATCCAGAAGTGAAGGCAGTGATATTGGATATGACTGAGGTGAATATGATGGATTTGAGTGCGATTGTAGCAATAGAGTCAATTGTTCAAAGTTTGCGTATTAAAGGAGTAGGTTTGATAGTCGCCAACTTACAGCCGCGTATGATACAAAAATTGCAAAAGGCTGGAATTGCACAAATAAGTGGAAAACTAGAATTTACCCACTCAGTGCCGGAGAGTTTAGAGAAAGCAAAGGCGATGTGTTAATCGCTACAATCCTAGACTATTAGAAACCCAGATTAAGAAATACAAATTAGAAATACAAATTAGAACCCTAGCGCTCTTGCGCTCTGATAAAACACGAAGCTTATCACCCAAGCCAGACCTAGCGACCAAATAATCGAAAGCCACATAAAACCTGTGCTTTTTGATTCATTTTTGATGGTGGCGATGGTAGATAAGCATGGCGTATAAATTAGCGTAAATAGCATAAAGCTCATCGCCTGTACCCAATCGATTTGCGTTGCCATTTGCGCCATCAGCGCGTCACCCTGCATGCCGTAAATCACCGCTAGCGCACCTACTACGATTTCTTTGGCTACAAAGCCGAAGATGAGTGCGATGGCCAGTTCATGATTAATGCCAATTGGATCCAGTAGCGGGCTGAAAAACACTCCAATTTGACCCGCGTAAGTATCTACACTGGCTGGCGCAACGTTGCTGGGGAAGTTGGTTAACAGCCATACCATCACCACCCCTAAGATAATGAATTTACTGGCGCGGTTTAGAAAATGTTTCACTTCCTGCCAGCCACGCAATACGATTTGTCTGGGTGTAGGAAAACGGTAAGGAGGCAGTTCCAGTATGAATGGTTCGGTATTCTTATATTGATTCTGGAATAACACCGCTGTCAAAAACATCACCAGAAAGCTCATCACATATAAGGCAAATAGTACTAGCGGTGCATGCTTGGGGCTGAACAGCGCAGCAATGATGAAGATGAAGACTTGCAGGCGCGCCGAGCACAGTGATAAAGGTATCACCAGCATCGTGAGCAGGCGCATAGCGCGAGAGCGCATGATGCGTGTGCCCATGATGGCAGGAACGTTGCAGCCAAATCCCATTAGCATCATGACAAAACTGCGGCCATCCAATCCCATTTTAGCCATGATAGCATCCATCAGGAATGCGGCTCGAGAGAGATAACCGCTGTCTTCAACCATCGACATGACCAAAAAGAACAGAATGATAATCGGCACGAACGCTGCCACGGTAGCAACACCATTATAAATACCATCCAGCATCAAGCCTTGAAACCATGCTGGCGTATTGGCAAATAACGGGTCGAGCAGACTGCTGCGTACTGTATCCAGCAACCATCCTAAACCATCCTGCAACGGAGCGCCTACAGTAAAAATGAATTGAAACAACAAGAACATGGCTGCAAAAAACAGCGGCAACCCTAGCCATTTATGCAGCAAGATCTTGTCAATTTTGTCGGTGGTATCGTCAGTGAGTGTTGCGGGTATCTGCACATGCTTCTGAATCAGATCTTCCATTTCACGCTCAATCAGGCTGTCTTCCTGCAACAGTAGGTTGATGCTTTCAGGCTTGGACGTGGTTTTCTGCTCGCGGATTATTGCAGTAGCTGCTTCCAGCGCCTTAGGTAAGCCATCACCATATTTGGCGCTGATAGGAATCACTGGCAGCTTGAGTGCTTCAGACAGGCTTGTAGTATCGATGGTGATGCCGGCGCGTTTGGCTTCATCTGACATGTTCAGTGCAAGCACCACCGGGAAGCCTAGGCGTTTGATTTGCAATAGCAGAGAAAGCTGGCGTTCTATCTGCGTACTGTTAAGCAGCACAATCAGCAAATCTACTGAGTTGTGAGTAAGAAAATGGCGAACAACCTGTTCGTCTTCCGAAAAGCCATGCAAATCATAAATGCCCGGCAGATCAATCAGCTCCGCAATGTGACCACCCAGCAGGATTTTTGCACTCATTAAATCAACGGTAATGCCCGGCCAGTTGCCCACGCGCGCAGAAGCGCCGCTCATACGGTTAAACAAAGTGGATTTGCCGGTATTCGGCATGCCAAGCAGGGCAATACGTTTCATATGATGCGCTTAAACGGGTTGGATTCTGATGTATGACGCTTCGTTAGCGCGCAGAATGACATCGGTAGTTCCCAGACGGACATGCAGTGGGCCATTGAAATTAGCGCGACGCATGATGCTCAAAGGTTTGCCTACACGAAACCCCAGTGCAGATAATCTGTGGAAAAGTGATTCTTCGGCTTCAATCGCTGAAATGATCGCTTGCTGACCAGTGCCTAATTGAGATAAGTCTTGCATATGGGCTAGAGATGACATATTTTAAATGATAACAATTCTTATTATCCCATAATTTATGGCTGATGTGCGGTTTGCACAAACGCAAAAAATCAAATAATTCAGGCCCTGAATCGGGCCTGAACGGATGCTGCAGCGAATCGAAAAGACTATTTTGCGATTTCTATTTTTGCCTTGCTACGCAGGTCTGCCATCATTTTTTCCAGATTACGCTGCTGTAGATTTTTCTGGATACCATCTTTTAGCTTTTCGTATGGCAGGGGCTGTGCAGGACGAATATCTACCAGCTTGATGACATGCCAGCCGAATTGAGTTTGCACAGGGTTAGCTGAAGTTGCGCCTTTTTGCAGATTGACCGCTACGTCGCTGAAAGGCTTAACCATAGAGGCTGGAGAAAACCAGCCCAGATCGCCGCCCTTGTCTTTAGAGCCTGGGTCTATAGATTTTTCTTTGGCAATTTTAGCGAAGTCGCCACCTTTATTCAGCTGCGCGATAATATCTTTGGCTTCTGCTTCTGTTTTGACCAGAATGTGACGTGCACTGTACTCTTTGTCACCATAAGCTTTTTTATATTGCTCATAGGCCGCTTTGGTATCCGCATCGGAAACAGGGTTCTTTTTAACATAGTCTTGCAGATACGCACTCGTGAGTAGTTTGCGTCTTGCCAGTTCTTCGCGCACCACAAAATCAGGCTGCTTATCTAAACCTTGTTTTTGCGCTTCTTGATAGATGAGTTCGGAGCTGATTAATTCGTTGATGATAGCGCTTTTGGTATTGTCATCAATTTTCTGGCCGTTAGCTGTAATGTCTTTGCTGATAACGTCGTAAATAGACTGTTTAATTGGTTTGCCGTTAACGGTAGCCACAGAGTCTGCGGCTAGCACAGCTGGGGCAACTGAGAACGCGGCAACGGCAATTAAAGTATGCATTAATTTCATGTATTCATCCTTATGTGATGGGAATGTAAATATTTAAGTTTATGTTTCTTCTTTGGCGCTGGCGTGAATGCTAAGCGCGTGAATTTTATGTGGTATTAACTCACCAAGTGCTTGATAAATAAGGCGATGTCGCATTATCAGCGATTTTCCGGAAAAATGCGAGCTAGTGATGTACAAGGTGAAATGCCCACCCCCACCATTACCCTGATGGCCGGCATGCAGTGCGCTATCGTCAACAATTTTCAGTGCGCTTGGTTCCAGTGTTTGCAGGCGCTGCGTAATGATATCAATCAGACCCATTAGGGCAGCGTCTTTCTGAAGGGTTTGACGATGACATTGCTGTAAACGCCATGCAGTTTGAACGGGTCATGGTCTGCCCAAGTCTGTGCCTGTTGTAAATCATCGAATTCGGCCACAATCAGACTACCGCTGTAGCCATTGCTGCCGGGGTCTATGCTGTCAATGGCAGGAAAGGGTCCCGCCAGCAGAAGCTTGCCTGCGTCCTGCAACAGCTTTAAACGGGCTAAGTGCTCAGGTCGATGCTGCAGGCGATTTTCCAGTGAGTTTGGCGCGTCTTCCGCCATGATTGCGTACCACATTACTGGGAGCCTCCTTCCGAGTCATCTTTAGGTAGATATTTACTGATGAATAAAGTTTGCAAAATAATGAACGCAAACATAATGCCGGTAATCCCAAACAGCTTAAAGTCTACCCAAATGTCCTGTGAGAAATTGTAGGCAACATATAGATTCAGAAAACCGAGCGCCAAAAATAACAGACCCCATGCGACATTCAATTTTCCCCATATAGTATCGGGCAGGCTAATTTGTTTTTCCATCATGGCACGCATGGGGTTTTTGCCGAATATGAATTGTGCGCCGATAATGCCGGCACTGAACAGCCAGTAAAGAATACTGGGTTTCCATTGGATAAACTGCGGGTCTTTCAATAGCAGGGTCGCACCGCCGAATACGGTGATGATGACACCGCTGAGCAGCAGCATTTTATCGACAGTGCCGTGGCGCAGCTTTACGTAAATAATTTGGGCAATGGTCGCCGCGATTGCCACAGCGGTTGCGACAAAAATACCAAAAAATTTAAAGGCAATAAAAAACAGAATTACCGGAAATAAATCGAACAAAAACTTCATGCTGGGCTCTTAGCTGGTTGATAAATAATGCTGGCGGTAGGCGTAACACGAAACAATGCTTTAGCCAAATGCGCTATTTTGCTATGATTGGGCACTAGCTGCAAGGCATATATAGATTGATAATTTCTTGATTTTTCAAAACGCACACATGATAGACCTGCATGCACACTCTACAGTTTCCGATGGTTTGTTGACGCCAACAGAATTGGTGCAACATGCTGCGAATAGTGGCGTACGCGTGCTGGCATTAACAGACCACGACGACATTCGTGGCTTGGCTGAAGCGCGCCAAGCTGCTTCAAAGCATAATATACATTTGATCAATGGCGTGGAAATTTCAGTGAGCTGGAAAAAACGAACGCTGCATATTGTCGGCCTGAACATTAATCCAGATGATGATGTGCTCAAATCAGCGCTGGCAGATGTGCGCGCAGGCCGAGTTGAACGTGCGTATAAAATGTCACAAGGTCTTGAAAAGGCAGGCATTTATGGTGCTTTTGAGGCGGCATCTGAATATGCAGAAGACAGCATTTTGACGCGTATGCACTTTGCACGTTTTTTGGTAGAAAAAAACCACGCGAAAGATACCAAATCCGTATTTAAAAAATTTCTGGTGAAAGGCAAGCCAGGCTACGTTGAGCATGAATGGATGAGCTTGGAGTTTGCAGTCAGCCTCATTAAAAATAGTGGCGGCGTTGCTGTGTTAGCGCACCCGGGACGTTACGAGATTAAACGCACCAGCATGCTGCTGCTATTGGAAGAATTTAGAGCGCTAGGAGGCGAAGCCATCGAGGTGGTGACCGGTAGCCACACACCCGCGCAGTATGTGGAATATGCGAAGTATGCACAGTTGTTTGGACTGAAAGCCTCGCAAGGTTCTGATTATCACGGACATGGCATCAGCTTTATGGGCATGGGGCGCTTGCCCGCATTGCCTAGCCAGTGTGAGCCGGTGTGGTTAAACTGGCCGCAAGTGCAGTCCTTAGAGGCATTAGGCGCTGCGCACTAACCATTTCCACACTAGCCATTTCCACACTAGCCATTTAAAGTCATCATGTCTCAATTTTTTAATATTCATCCAGACAATCCGCAGCCCAGGCTGATTGCACAGACCGCTGAGATTTTGCGCAAAGGTGGGGTGATCGTTTATCCGACTGATTCTGGGTATGCGCTCGGCTGTATGCTGGGCAATGTTGATGCGCAAACGCGTATTCGTCAGATTCGCGGCGTAGATGATAGTCATTTGTTTACCCTGATGTGCCGTAATTTGAGTGAGCTGGGCAATTACGCAATCGTGAACAATAGCCAGTTTCGATTGCTCAAGGCTAATACGCCCGGTGCTTATACCTACATTCTGAAAGCCACGCGTGAAGTGCCGCGCAAGCTACAGCATCCTAAACGCTACACCATCGGCATTCGTGTGCCGGCGCATGTCACCGTGCAAGCGATATTGGAAGCGATAGATGCGCCCTTGCTGAGCATGTCGCTCACGTTTCCCAATGAAGAAGCGTTGGCGCTGGAATCATGGGAGATTCGTGATAGGCTGGAACATGTCGTGGATTTGGTAATTGATGTAGGGCATTGTCCGACGGCAGCGACAACCGTGATTAATTTAACTGAAGATGTGCCGGTGCTGGTTCGCGCAGGACTAGGCGATTTGGCACCGTTTGGCCTTGAAATTTAATAACAGAAGAGAACGTTACGATGGAACTGACGATAGTACAAAAAATCGCTATATATGCGATTCCGGTGATATTCGCCATTACCGTGCATGAGGCAGCGCATGGTTATGCAGCTAGACACTTTGGTGATATGACAGCAAGGGATGCGGGGCGCATTACATTAAATCCGATTAAGCATATCGATTTGTTCGGCACCATCATTCTTCCTGCAATGACGGTGATGTTGGGTGGTATTTTATTTGGCTGGGCTAAACCGGTGCCGGTTAATTTTAATCGACTGAAACACCCGAAAAAAGATATGCTTTGGGTTGCCGCTGCAGGCCCTGCATCCAACTTTGTAATGGCTATTTTCTGGATGCTGGTGATGAAGTTTGCCGGTGCGTTTCCGACTGCCATTGCTTTTCCGTTAGGTTTGATGGGTGAAGCCGGTATTGCTATCAATATCGTGCTCATGGTGCTTAACCTGCTGCCGCTGCCGCCTTTAGATGGTGGACGTATTGCCGTGAGTCTGCTGCCATATCATCTGGCGCGGCCATTCGCGCAAATTGAACGCTATGGATTTGTGATATTGATCGTGCTGTTATTTACTGGTTTGCTCAGTAAAATTTTGAGCCCTTTGATTTCGCTGGTATATGGTCTGCTGAGTGCTATTTTTTAGTGCTTTGTCATTAAAGCTTTTGTGGGTTTTTAGTGGTTGATAAGTATAATAAACATAAATTTAATTTAAGGTTTCTCATCAAATGGCAATAGAACGCGTTTTATCTGGCATGCGCCCAACCGGGAATCTGCATTTAGGGCATTACAACGGCGTGCTTAAAAACTGGATTCGTTTACAGCATGAACATGAATGTTTATTTTTTGTAGCCGATTGGCATGCCCTTACTACGCATTACGACACACCAGAAGTGATTGAAGAAAGCGTGTGGGAAATGGTGATCGACTGGCTGGCGGCGGGTGTAGACCCTGCCAATGCTACGATTTTTATCCAGTCTAAAGTACCGGAACATGCAGAGTTGCACACGCTGCTGTCGATGATTACCCCTTTGAGCTGGCTGGAACGGGTGCCCACTTATAAAGACCAGCAGGAAAAACTTTCCAGCAAAGATTTATCAACCTATGGCTTTTTGGGTTACCCGCTGCTGCAAAGTGCGGATATCCTGATTTACAAAGCCACTCAGGTACCAGTGGGGGAAGACCAAATCCCGCACATCGAATTTACCCGTGAAATTGCACGTCGTTTTAATCACTTGTATGGCAAAGAAATAGGCTTTGAAGAGAAAGCAGAAGCGGCCATCAAGAAATTAGGCAGCAAACGTGGCGCGCTTTATGAAGAAATGCGCAAAGCCTATCAGGAAAGTGGCGACGAAGAAGCACTGGAAACTGCACGTGCCATGATAGAAGAACAGCAAAACCTGAGCATGGGCGATAAAGAGCGCCTGCTGGGCTATCTGGAAGGCGGTGGCAAAATCATCCTGGTGGAGCCTGATTACAAGCTCACACCGGCTTCCAAAATGCCGGGGCTGGATGGGCAAAAAATGTCCAAGTCCTACAACAACACAATCTCACTGCGTGAAGATGTGGATACGATTGCCAAGAAGATTAAAACTATGCCAACTGATCCGGCACGTGTGCGCCGAACTGACCCGGGTGACCCAGTCAAATGTCCCGTATGGCAACTGCACGAGATTTATTCGGATAAATCTACCCAAGATTGGGTGCAGGCAGGTTGCAAGGGCGCGAGCATCGGCTGTATCGAGTGCAAAACCCCTGTCATTGAAGGCGTGCTGGCGGAGTTGAAGCCTATTCAGGAACGCGCCGCACAATATGCCGAAGACCCCATGCTGGTCAAAAATATCGTGTCTGAAGGCTGTGAAAAAGCACGGAAAGTCGCACGTGAAACCATGCGTGAAGTGCGCGATGCAATGGGCTTGAATTACAGCTAGCGATTTCTTGTATTACAGCTGGCGATTTAAAGTGCAGTGTTAAAGGCAATGTAGATGAAAGGCAACATTTGTTACTGACCACGAACGAGATCAGGATTAAAGGTGAAAAGCTTAACGAGCTGCCGCAAGACCTTTATATTCCGCCTGATGCACTTGAGGTGTATCTGGAATCGTTTGAGGGCCCGCTTGATCTTTTGCTATATTTGATACGCAAGCACAACTTGGATATTCTGGATATCCCGATGGCGAAGCTTACGCGCCAATACATGGAATATGTTGAAAAAATGCGCGCCATTAAGCTTGAGCTGGCTGCAGATTACCTGCTGATGTCGGCCATGCTGATTGAGATTAAATCGCGCATGCTATTACCAAAGCCGGCTGAGCTGACAGAGGAAGATGATCCACGCGCAGAGTTGGTCAGACGTTTGATGGAGTATGAAGCAATCAAGCTGGCTGCGCAGCGACTGGACGAAATGCCCAAAGTTGATGAGGGAGTTTTCGTGGCGAGTGCTTATTATCAGCATATCAGCCAGGTTAAACCGCCTGAAGTCACGCTGGAAGATTTAGCCGAAGCATGGCGTAACGTGCTGAAGCGCGCCAGCCATTTTAAACATCACAAGATTGGCCGCGCCGAACTTTCCGTTCGTGAACACATGAGCATTATTTTACGGCGTTTAAAGCAGGATAAGCTGGTTGAATTTACACAATTGTTTGATGTGAAAAATGATGGCATTCCCAAGCTGGTGGTATGTTTTCTGGCAGTGTTGGAACTTTGCCGCGAGGGCTTGCTGCGCATTACCCAGCAGGCGGCTTTTTCTCCGATTTATGTGCAGATAAATAGCGATGAGTGAGACCGGCAGCATTCATGAATTAAAAAATGTGCTTGAGGCAGCGTTGCTGACCTCGCATGAGCCTTTGTCGCTCGATGATATGCAGCGTTTATTTGTCGATAAAATTGAGCGTGCAACTTTGCGTATGCTGCTGGATGAACTTAAGCAGGACTGGGCGAATCGCACCATGGAACTGGTGCAGGTGGCGAGTGGGTACCGTTTCCAAGCCAAGGCTGAATATACAAATTTTCTGGCACGACTTAACCCGGAGCGTCAGGGCAAATATTCACGTGCAGTGATGGAAACATTGGCCATTATTGCCTACCGTCAGCCGGTCACGCGTGGTGATATTGAAGAAATTCGGGGCGTTGCAGTGAATCCGAATGTGATGCGCCAGTTACAGGAGCGCGACTGGATTGATGTGGTCGGGCAGCGTGAAGTGCCGGGCAGGCCATCTTTGTATGCCACCACCAAACACTTTCTCGATGACTTGAACCTCAAGTCATTATCAGATTTACCGCCGATTGAAGATTTCACGCAACAGGATATGCCGACGTGATTAATCGCGCTGAGGCGCGGCAATTGCTGTAAAATCCATTTTTAAATCAATTTAGCAAGTTCAACATGGCACGTCCTTTCAAACAGCAGCGCGACCCACAACGTCCGCTACGCAGACCTACGACCAATTTCACGAAACTGGAAGTTGATCCTGATGCACCGGCAGCACCTACGCAAAGACTGCACAAGCTGCTTGCGCTCGCCGGGTTAGGCTCACGCCGCGATATGGAAGAACTGATTGCCAGTGGCCGCGTTACGGTGAACGGTAAAGTGGCGACTGTGGGTATGGGGGTCACTGAACATGACGTAGTGCGTTTGGACAGTCGCCCGCTCAAACTACCGTTTGAAGCTGAACTGCCGCAAGTGCTGATTTACCACAAACCCGAAGGTGAAATCGTCAGCCAGGATGATCCGGAAGGTCGCGCCAGCGTATTTGATAAACTCCCTAAACTAAAAACCGGCAAGTGGATCGCGATTGGCCGTCTGGATATGAACACCAGCGGCCTGCTGATTTTTACCACATCGGGTGAGTTGGCAAACCGCTTCATGCATCCGCGCTATGAAGTAGAGCGTGAATATGCAGTGCGTATTTTTGGTGAGTTGACCGAAGGCCAAATGGCGCAGCTTAAAGTAGGGATTGAGCTGGAAGACGGCCCCGCCAATTTTGACAGTATTGTTCCGCAGGGCGGAGAGGGTGCCAATCATTGGTATCAAGTGATTCTGCGTGAAGGGCGCAACCGCGAAGTGCGTCGTTTGTTTGAAGCATTTCAGCTGCCGGTAAGCCGTCTGATGCGCGTGCGCTTTGGCCCAGTAAATCTACCACCACGCGTTAAACGTGGTCAGATGCTGAAGTTGGAACAAAAAGAAGTCGTAGGGCTGCTGGAGTGGGCAGGTTTGGAAGCGCCTAAGGCACCACTCAGACAGCTTACTCAACGTGAAAAACTGAAAGCGACCACGGTATTCACCCCCAAAGTGCGTAAACAGCGTCGCAGTGTGCTGGATACGCCACCGCGCAGCGCAGAGGATGGTGGCCAAGCAAGGCTGAGTCGAGGAAAAACCGATACTGCGCGTAATCCAGCTTCCAAAAAATCCGTGCCTAGAAAACCCGCTAACCGCCGCGTGCGCCAGACCAGTGATTTGCATGCACCGCAGATGCAGAAGAAAAGTGACAGGAACAGAGGGCGCGGTTAATTTGTAGTGCCCTAAAGTTACTTTTAAGGCGTCACTCAGGCGATCTTCAGACGCCACAACGACGTCACTTCTGCTTTTCTGGCCGCATGCAGCGGGTCAGTTACATCCAGCACTTTTTGATGTTTGGCTTTGGTGTCGATTTTATCAAGGACTTTTAGTCCGGCTTCATCAATCCAGCCTTGCAGTTCTTCGCGGGTTCTTAAGCCTAAGTGTTCGGCAAAGTCGGACAGGATTAACCAGCCTTCCCCCGTGTCAGTTAGATGCGCTTTAAGACCATTTAAAAAGCCTTTCAGCATTTTGCTGCTGTCATCATATACCGCAGATTCCAGCACGGAGCTGGGACGCGCTGGCAGCCAGGGTGGGTTGCATACGATCAGGTCTGCTTTGCCGTAGCTGATATCCGGGTATAAATCAGCGTTCACCACGGTAACGGCATTTTTCATGTTGAGTTGGTCGATGTTGTGTTGTGCACAATTCAGTGCACGTTCCGAGTTGTCGGTTGCGATAATGGATTTAATGCCGCGATGCGCGAGGATGGCTGCCAATACGCCGGTGCCAGTACCAACGTCAAACACCAGATTGCAGGGTGCGGGAAGTGGGGCTTTGTCTACCAAATCCAGGTATTCGCCGCGTATCGGTGAGAATACGCCATAACTTGGATGGATTTTGCCATTGATGGCTGGCACATCAACGCCATTTTTGTGCCATTCATACGCACCGATCACACCTAGCAGTTCACGCAGGGAGATGACAAAAGACTTGGCTTCTTTGCCGTATGCGTGTTCGCATGCCGCTTTAATATCAGGTGCGCGGCGCAGGTTGATGTGGTAACCAACGCTGACTTCAATCAGCAGCATGCCTAGAATTCGGGCTTTTTGTGACTGCGCCTGACGATATAAATGAAATGCTTGCGTGATGTTCTCACCAGGTTTTTTTGGTTTTTTGCCGGGGCGGTCGATGCGTCGGCTTACCGCCTGCATCAGTAGTTTGGCGTTTTGAAAGTCACCGCGCCATAAAATCGCAGTACCTTCACAGAACAGTTTGTGTGCAGCATCGGCTTTGATGGTGTCATCGGCAATCTGCACGCGTTTAGGCGCTGGTGTATCGTTTTCAGAATGCCAGTTCGCGGTTTTGCTTTTACCGGCTTCTGTCCAGCTAATCATCGCTTGCGTTGTTTGGGTGGCGTTCCCAGAGGTGGTGTTCAAAATTTGGGAGCCTATACGTTAGAGTGTTGCGTTATTGGGAAAGAAGTTGCTGTTTGGTGAGCAAAAATACAAATTGGTCACCGGAAGAAACCTCCAGCCAGGTAAAGGGCAGGTCAGGATAAGCTTCCAGCAGGGCATCACGGTTATGTCCGATTTCCACTACCAAGATGCCGTTATCGGTCAGGTAATTTGCTGCTTCGCGCAGAATCGTATGTGTATGATCTAGTCCGGCAGTGCCGCTGCCAAGTGCCAATTGTGGCTCGTTACGATATTCAGCAGGCAGTTCTGCCATCGATGGTGCATCTACATAAGGTGGATTGCTAATGATTAAATCATATTGCTTATCTTTTAAAGCGCTGAACATATCAGATTGAATCGCGGTGATACGATCCTGCATACCAAAGTTGGCAATGTTGATATTGCATACATCAATTGCATCCGGTGAAATGTCTACTACGTCCACTTGCGCATCAGGGAAGACATCTGCCAGTAACACGCCCAAGCAACCACTGCCGGTGCAGATATCAACTGCGCTGTTGACCAGCTCGGGGTATTCGATCCAAGGTTGCAGGCCGTCATTGACCAGCAACTCGGCAATGAATGAACGCGGTATCAAAACACGCTCATCTACATAGAACTTATAACCTTGCAGCCATGCCTCCTTGAGCAGATAAGCAGTCGGTGTGTGCTTGTTGATGCGTTGTTCGATAAAGCCTGCGAGTTTTACACGCTCTTCGCTGGTAAGCTTTGCATCCAGGAAGTTGTTCAGCGTATCGTGTGGCAGGTGCAATCCGCTCATGATCAGCCACACGGCTTCGTCATAAGCGTTATCCGTACCGTGACCGTAAAAGATGTCTGAGTTCTCGAAGCGGCTCACTGCATAACGCAGCCAATCACGTATCGTCAGGAGTTCTTGCTGTATTTGAGTGTTGTTCATAATGAGCCGCGCAATGCAAAGTGAGTAAAACGATTAAACAGAGAAATGATCCGACAGGTCTGTATTTTCAATTTCTGACTTTAAAAGTTTCTCTAAAGTGAGTTTGTAAGTTTCTTTTAAGGGCTCGATGTCTACTACACCCACGCATTCATTCAATTTGTGAATGGTTGCATTCAAAGGCCCGAACTCAATCACTTGTTTGCAGATATCTGCAATAAAGCGTCCATCTGAGGTGCCGCCGGTTGTTGATAGCTCAGGTGTCACGCCATAGGCCTGTTCGATAGCGCTGCTGATGGCTTCAACAAGATTGCCGCGCGGTGTGATGTAGGGCGGTGAGTATTCCCATTCTAGCGTGTAGTCCAGTGCATGTTTATCCAGAATGGCGTGTACGCGGCTTTTCAGGTTGGCTTCAGTGCTGCCAGCGCCATCAAGCTCAGGGCAGAACCGGAAGTTGAACAGAATCTCTACTTCACCTGGTACTACATTAGTGGCACCGGTACCACCGTTCATGTTGGAAATTTGCCATGATGTCGGTGGGAAGTACACATTGCCCTTATCCCAAACGGTTTCCACCATGTCTTTAATGGCAGGGGCTGCCATATGAATCGGGTTTTTAATCAGGTGTGGGTAGGCAATATGGCCTTGTACGCCTTTTACGGTGAGCTTGCCTGAAAGTGAACCGCGTCGGCCGTTCTTGATCATGTCGCCCACTACTTTGTTGCTGGTCGGCTCGCCAACGATGCAGTAATCGAAATGCTCGCCACGGGCTTTGAGTGCTTCTATGACTTTGACTGTACCGTCTACTGCCACCCCTTCTTCGTCAGAAGTGATCAGCAAGCCAATTGAACCAGCATGGTTGGGGTTCTCCGCTACAAACTCCTCAATACTGGTGACGAACGCAGCCAATGAGGTTTTCATATCGGCTGCACCGCGTGCGTAGAGCATGCCATCTTTAATGGTCGGTTCAAATGGCGGCGTATGCCATTTATCTAGGGGGCCTGTCGGCACGACATCAGTGTGCCCGGCAAAAACCAGCAGAGGGCCAGCACTGCCGCGACGCGCATAAAAGTTATCAACATTGCCAAAACGCATGCGCTCGATTTTGAAGCCCAGTGGCTCCAGGCGTGAAATCATCAGTTCCTGGCAGCCGGCATCTTCCGGTGTGTTGGATTGGCGTTGAAGCAGGTCAATCGCTAATTCTAAAGTCTTGCTCATAGTAGACAGGTTTCTCTGTATGCGTTTTCATCAAAGCCCAAGCACAGAATGCTGCCGTCTTTGACTAAAATCGGACGTTTGATTACTGAGGTTTTCGCCTGCATCAAAGCAGTTGCAGATACGTTATCGGTGATGCTGGATTTTGTTGCATCATCCAAGCCGCGCCAGGTCATGCCGGCGCGGTTGATGAGTTTTTCCCACGGGTGTTGTGTTAACCAATCGTTGATGGTGGCTTGGTCGACACCCTGTTTTTTGAAATCATGAAACTCGTAAGCGATATTGTTGGCATCCAGCCAATCGCGGGCTTTTTTAACGGTGTTGCAGTTGGGGATGCCATACAGCTTCATTTAGATACCACGTAACAGTTCGTTGATGCCTACTTTACCTAATGTTTTAGCATCCACTTTTTTCACGATCACAGCGCAGTACAGGCTGTAGCTGCCATCTTTTGAAGGCAGGTTGCCGGAAACCACGACTGAGCCAGCTGGCACGCGGCCATAAAATACTTCGCCGGTTTCACGGTCGTAGATTTTTGTGGATTGGCCGATGTACACGCCCATTGAGATCACGCAGTTGTCTTCAACCACAACGCCTTCCACCACTTCTGAACGTGCGCCGATAAAGCAGTTGTCACCGATGATAGTCGGGCCGGCCTGTACTGGTTCCAATACACCACCGATACCTACGCCACCGCTCAAGTGCACGTTTTTACCGATTTGCGCGCATGAACCTACGGTTGCCCATGTATCTACCATGGTGCCTTCGCCAACGTTTGCGCCGATGTTGACATACGAAGGCATCAATACTGCGTTTTTGCCGATGAATGAACCGCGGCGCACGATTGCGTTTGGCACCACGCGGAAACCACCTGCTTTAAAGTCTTCTTCAGTGTAGTTAGCGAATTTTGGCGGCACTTTGTCAAAATATTTAGTCACGCCGTCATCCATCAGCACATTGTCTTCCAGGCGGAATGACAGCAAAACGGCTTTTTTCAGCCATTGGTGCGTTTCCCATTGCTGGGTGTCGCCGATACGGCTGGCAACGCGTAGTTTGCCGCTATCTAAATCAGCAAGAATAGATGCAACTGTAGATTTGATTTCAGCTGATGCGTTGGCAGGGTTGATATTGGCGCGGTCTTCAAACGCGGCCTCGATGATGCTTTGACGTGGATCCATAACACTCTCTAATGAAATTGAAATTGGTAATTTGATTAATGTGCCATTTTAACTCAAACCACGCGCTAGCCCAACGCCAAGTTATTGTTTGGTTTTCGCAGTCTCGTAAAGTGGCTGAACAATCGGCACTAATTGGCGAAGTTCGTTGATGCGATTTTCATTGGCAGGGTGGGTGCTCAAAAATTCCGGTGGTTTGCTGCCGCCTTGTGCTTCCATTTTCTGCCACAGTGTTATCGCGGCCTGTGGATTGAATCCGGCACGCGCAGCCAGTTCCAGTCCGATTCTGTCAGATTCTCGTTCTTGTTCACGGCTATTGGGTAAGGCAAAAAACAACTGTGAACCCATGCTCGCTGCCTGCATGGAGGCATTGCCTGCCACAGTGCTGCCGCCTCTGGTTAAAACAGCTGCCAGTGCCTGCAGGCCAAATTGCTGCACAAATGCTTGCGACATGCGTTCACGGCCGTGTTCACGCAACGCATGGGCGATTTCATGGCCAATCACGGCGGCAAGTTCATCGTCAGTGGCATTCAATTTTTCAATCAAACCTGAATACACCATAATTTTGCCGCCAGGCATGCAATAAGCATTGAGTTGTTCATTTTTTTCAACGTTCACTTCCCATTGCCATTGCGCTGCATCTGTTCTAAACACGCCAACCTGAGCAATAAGGCGGTTTGAAATGCTACGCACACGATTCAGCATGCCCGGATCTACATTGAGAGTCTGCTTTTTTTGCGCTGAGCTGAGTGTTTGCCCGTAAGCCTGTTTTGACATGTTGCCGACATAGGATGCCGGAAGTAATAGAAACTGGGAGCGCCTCACGCCCACAGCACCATCCTTGGTGGTGGTGGCACAGCCCAGCAGGAGGAAGCACGATATGAATGACAAAACTAGTGATTGTTTTATCCATCTGGATAAGCAAACATTAGCGCTGTATCTCATCATGTTCATTTAGAAAGACACTTGAGCGCCGAGCTCTACGACACGATTGGCAGGCAATTTAAATTGGTTGGTAATCGTTTCTGCACTTCTGAATAAACCAATGAATATTTTTTTACGCCACATCGCCATGCCAGTCTTGTTGTTGGCGATCAGACTTTCTTTACCGATAAAATAAGAGGTATCCATAGGCTCCAAAGATAAACCCATCTCGGCGCATTGAGCTAAATCACGCGGAAGATCAGGCTCATCTTTAAAACCATAATTGACGGTTACACGATAGAATTCGTGCTCTAATTTTTCCAGTTCAATCCGGTTGTCTTGAAATGCGTAGGGGATATCCAAAAACTTCACGGTCAGGATAACTACTTTTTCATGCAGCACTTTATTGTGTTTCAGATTGTGCAGCATGGCATGCGGAACACCATCCGGATTAGGGGTCATAAAAATGGCGTTGCCAGGTACACGTGTGGCAGGGTGCGCACCCATGGCTTCAATAAATGGTTGTAGTGCCATTGCTTCACTTTTAAGATGCGCATAAAGCTCACTTCTGCCGGTTTTCCAGGTCAGCATGAGGGTGAAAATAAAGATTCCGATGACCAGCGGCACCCATCCGCCATCTGGAATTTTAAGGATATTGGCGCTGAAGAAAGCCAGATCCACGATTAAAAATAGCGTCACCAGCGTAATGGTGCGTGCTTTACTCCAACCCCATAAGTAGTGGAATACGATACCGGCCAGCAAGGTGGTAATCACCATGTCGCCCGTGACCGCAATGCCATAAGCCGCGGCCAGATCGCCCGAAGATTGAAAACCGACTACCAATGTCATGACTGCGAGCATCAAGCCCCAATTCACGCGCGGCATGTAGACCTGCCCTTGCTGACTGGCCGAAGTGTGCTCAACATGCATGCGCGGAATGTAGCCGAGCTGCAGTGCTTGTCGCGATACGGAAAATGCGCCGGTAATGACTGCCTGTGATGCAATGACAGCGGCCAGTGTTGCCAAAATAATCATCGGAAACAGCATCCATTCCGGGGCCAGCAAGTAAAACGGATTTTTGACTGACTCAGGGTTTTGCAAAATGAGTGCGCCTTGCCCGAAATAGTTGAGTATCAAGGCCGGTAGCACAAAACCAAACCAGGCCAGACGTATAGGAAATCTGCCAAAATGCCCCATGTCGGCATACAAAGCTTCGGCACCGGTTACCGCCAATACCACTGCACCCAGCGCAACGAAGGCAATCCAAGGGCTGCTTTGAAAAAAGTGAATCGCATAAATTGGGTTTAAGGCATTGAAAATGAATGGGTATTTTAGGACTTCGATGAATCCTAACACCCCCAGCGTACCAAACCATAGCAGCATAATGGGACCAAATAGTGCCCCTACCAAGGCAGTGCCCTTGCTTTGTGCCCAGAACAGCACAAACAATACCAGTAATGTGACCGGCACGATCATCGGATGCAGTATTGGCGCTGCCAGCTCCAGCCCTTCAATCGCAGACAGCACCGAAATCGCAGGCGTAATCATGCCGTCCGCATAAAACATGCAAGCGCCAAGAATACCTAGCAGCATGATGGCATGCTGGCGTTTAGGGTTGCCCTCGGCGTTGCGGCTTGCCAGCGCCAGCAGGGCCATGATGCCGCCCTCGCCACGGTTATCTGCGCGCATGATGAACGCGATATATTTGATCGATACCACCAAAATCAGCGCCCATACGATAAGCGACAGAATGCCGAACATATTGGCCTCATTTAGCGGCACCGGATGATGACCCACCGAAAAAACCTCTTTCATGGTGTAAAGCGGGCTGGTACCGATATCGCCAAATACCACACCGAGTGCTGCTAGCGTGAGTGCAGAAAGTTTGGATTTGTTGCCGACAGAAGGTGCTGACATATCGATGTTTGATTGAAGTTTTAAATGAATAATTATCAACCTATTGCGCTACTAAACCAAGACCAAATATCGGGTTATTTTGTGAAGATTAATGATTGGGTCTTGTGGTTTAAACATTAAGGCTTGTTGCTGGCGTGATGTGTTCGCGTGATAGCCGCATCTGCTGTACCGCTGCCCAGGGTTAACTTCACTGTGTCACCATCTTTAAGCTGGGTACTGCTGTTGATAATGTTGCCTTGCATATCCTGCACTATGGCATAACCGCGTGTGAGCACTGCTCTTGGGTTCAAGTGCTGCAGATTTTGGCTTAAGCGCAGCAGCTGTTGTTGTTTATAGACTAGCTGCTGCTGCATCAGGTTTGTAAGCCGATTTTGGATTTGGGTAAGTTGTAAGTGCTGCTGCGCGATTTTATCCAGTGGCGAGATGAGTCTACGCGCCAGATAATCCAGTGCTTGTGCACGCTGCTGTAGGTTAAACTGAATGCTACGACTTAAATGTAGATGCAGCTGTTTCAAGCTGTTCAATAGTGTATCGCGCGCTGGCACTGCTAATTCAGCGGCTGCGGTGGGTGTGGCTGCTCGCACATCGGCCACAAAATCTGCGATGGTAAAGTCAGTTTCATGACCTACGCCGCTGATGGTGGGAATGCCGGATTGCGCAATCGCACGCGCCACGATTTCTTCATTGAACTGCCACAAATCCTCTATGCTGCCGCCACCGCGACAGATAATTAGCACGTCGCATTCGGCACGCTGATTGGCAGTATGAATGGCCTTGGCAATCAGTTCTGCAGCGCCTTTGCCTTGTACCGGTGTCGGGTAAATGACCACCGGGATATTGGGCATGCGGCGTTTGAGCGTGGTCAGCACATCACGCAATGCTGCTGCATCCGCGGAGGTTACAATCCCGATTTGTTTAGGGTGCTGCGGAATGGGTTTTTTGTTCGAGGGGTCAAACAGGCCTTCCTGACCCAGCTTGTTTTTAAGTTTTTCAAACGCTTCAAATAGTGCACCTAATCCGGCACGTTGAATAAATTCTACCGTGAGCTGAAAATCACCACGCGCCTCGTATAAAGTGACGTTGCAACGGGCTTCGACTTTGTCGCCCTCACGCGGCATAAAATCAATATAGCTGTTACGCCCTTTGAACATCACGCAACGCACCTGAGCGCCGCTATCTTTGAGTGAGAAGTACCAATGGCCGCTGGCGGCACGGGTGAAGTTGGAGATCTCTCCTGATACCCAAAACAGTGGAAAACTCTGTTCCAGCACACTACGCGCCAAACGATTCAGTTCGGTGACGGTCATTACCTTGTTGGGATTGGCTGAAAATTCCATGAAAACTACCGCGTGACTTTCTGTGATGGCGAAGAGTATCTGGGTTAAAATAAATCGATTAGGATTATAACGTGATGACGATGATGAAAAACAAATTTCTTGCGGGCCGCACTGGCTATTTTCTGGGTTTTCTAGCTTGTTTTGGCGGGGTAGGTTTGGCGCTGTGGATACAGACGCGTTACAACCTTGAGCCTTGTCCATTGTGTATTTCTCAGCGTATTGTGCTGATGAGTTTAGGCGTGCTGTTTTTGATTGCAGCGTTGCTAGCTAAATTTCCTCGATTTTTTGCCGTGCTACAAGTGTTAACTGCTTTGGGTGGCGCAGGCGTAGCGATTCGTCATTGGTGGATACAGGCGCACAAGGAATCCATGATTGCCGATTGTGGCGTTGGTTTCGATTATATGTTCGAAAATTTTCCTTTGGAAAAAGCGCTGACTTTGGTGTTTAGAGGCACCGGCGACTGTGCAGCCATAGACTGGACATTTTTAGGATTGACCATTCCACAAATGGCGTTGATTACTTTTATCGTAATGGGTGGCTACGCAATCTACCTCGCAAAACTTAATAAAAAATAAATAAGCACATGTATAACACTATCGACAATTTTGTCGGCAATACGCCGCTGGTGAAGCTGCAACGTATGGCAGGCAATACCAGCAATACCATCTTATTGAAGCTGGAAGGGAATAACCCGGCAGGCTCAGTCAAAGATCGGCCTGCCTACTCCATGATTACCCGCGCCGAAGCGCGTGGCGATATTAAACCCGGCGATACGCTGATTGAGGCCACCAGCGGTAATACCGGCATTGCATTGGCGATGGTGGCTGCCATGCGCGGTTATAAAATGGTGCTGGTGATGCCCGAAAACCAGAGTGTGGAACGCCGTCAAAGCATGAAAGCCTATGGCGCTGAGCTGGTGCTGACGCCCAAAGATGGCAGTATGGAGCTGGCGCGCGATGTAGCGTTGAAAATGCAGGCAGAAGGCGAAGGCATTGTACTGGATCAGTTTGGTAACAGCGACAACCCGCTCGCGCATTACGAAGGCACCGGGCCGGAAATATGGCGTGATACGCACGGCAAAGTGACACACTTTGTGTCTAGCATGGGCACCACCGGTACCATCATGGGCACTTCACGTTACCTGAAAGAACAAAATCCCAATATCCAGATTATTGGTGTGCAGCCTGAAGAAGGCTCGCAAATTCCAGGCATACGCAAATGGCCGCAGGAGTATCTACCCAAGATATATGACGCCAAGCGTGTAGATGATTTGATTTATGTGAGTCAAAAACATGCCGAAGACACCACGCGCAAATTAGCGACAATGGAAGGCATCTTTGCCGGCATTTCATCTGGCGGTGCTTTGTATGCGGCCTTGCAACTCTCCAAGCGGGTTGAAAATGCAGTGATTGTGACCATCGTCTGCGACCGTGGTGACCGCTATCTGTCGACGGGTGTGTTTCCGGCATAGCTAAGTTTAGCCGCAGATGAACGCAGATATACCTAGATATACGCCAGTCAGAAAACGTTTATCTGTATATGTCAGCGTTCATCTGTGGTTGATTGTTTTTTTTAGCAGTTTCAGCGTCAGCTGTTTTGCCATCAATCAGCTTTCAATCACGGCTGAGCGCGTCGAACATGCGCAGCTGGATGTGAAAAACCTAGCGCTGCAGATCAATCTTCGTGGACCTGTATTGAAATTGCAGTCTGAAGCAACACTCAAGCCCAAAGCGCAAACTGAGTGGACACAGCTAAGCCTGCGCTGTGAGACGCTGTCATCTGACATTCAAACCTCAGTGATTCAATGTCCAAAGCTTTTGCTTGAATCATCGCGCATGAAGCTGCCGTTCTCCGTTATTTTTCATCAGCAAGCGGTCACCGCCTCACAATTGGATTTTGATCTACAGCTGGACAGAGGCAGTTTCAGTGATGAGGCAGGTTTGCATGCTGCAGAAAATTTGAGCGGCAATTTAAGCATGCATTTGCAGCGCTCAGGAGCAGGTTGGCAATGGCAAGGCGATGTAAATTGGCAAAAAGGCGAGATATTCTGGCAGCCGTTTTATGTTGCAAATGGCGGGCATCGCCTGCGTGCTTCGGGCAGTTTTGAAGATAACTTGCTGAGTTTTAACCAGGCACATCTGTATGTTAAAGATGTAGGTGAACTCAGTGCAAATGGTCAGTGGGATATGACTAAATCCCAATTCCAGTCTTTGCAGGCTAACCTGGCGCAATTGAATTTGCAAACCGCTTACCCTCTGTTGTTCAAACCCCTGCTGCAGAAAACCGCACTAGCAGATGCAGAGGTGTCCGGGCTGGCAAACGTGAAACTGGAAATTCAGGATGCCGAGCCCAAGTCGTTTGCATTAGGTTTGAAAGATGTCAGTATCAAAGATAACAAGCATAAATTTGCCCTTTATGGACTCAATGCAGATATCCCTTGGGATTACGATGTCGCGCAGCAGGTGAGATTACGTTATAGCCATGGTGAGTTATTGAAAATGCCTTTGGGCAATACCGATATTCGGGCGACACTGGATAGATATGCGCTGACCTCTCCTGAAGTGCGCTTGCCAATTTTAGATGGTGCATTAAAACTCAAAAATGTATCTGCCGCCTACAGGGACTCGCAATGGTTTTGGCACTTGGCAGCCACATTAGAGCCGATTTCTATGCAGGATTTTAGTGAGGCGTTGGGGATTGCGCGATTGTCAGGCAAGGCATCTGCTGAGATTCCTTTAGTGACTTATGCTGCGGGTTCCTTGGTGACAGATGGCAGTCTGGAACTCAATGTGTTTAATGGCAAAGCCAGCGTCAGCAATTTGACGATGCAAACGCCACTCGGTTTAGCGCCTAAACTCAATGCAGATATTACCTTGCGAAACCTGGATTTAGGCGTGTTAACCAATACCTATTCGTTTGGCGCGATAGAAGGGCGCCTCGATGGCGATATTAAAGAACTTGAGCTGCAAAACTGGAAGCCGGTCAGGTTTGATGCCAAATTGCAAAATAGCCCAGGAAGCTACCCTAAGAAAATTTCACAGCGTGCAGTGGAAAATATTTCTGCTTTGGGTGGCGGGGGTGCCGCCGCTGCAATTCAACGCAGTTTTCTGCGTTTTTTCAAACAGTTTAACTATGGAAAAATGGGCCTGAGCTGTCGATTACGTAACGATATTTGTGAAATGGGCGGGGTAGAGTCAACGCCACATGTATATGTCATCGTTAAGGGGAGTGGTATCCCCGCCATTACTGTGATGGGTTACAATCAAACCGTAGGCTGGAGCGAGTTACTTAGCCGTATCAAACGCGTGACAGAAGGCAATACCAAAGCGGTCATTAAGTAAACCGGATATGTAAATAAAGGAAACAACGATGAAAAACTGGATGTTAGGATTAGCGCTGGTCTGTGTGATACCCGCATGCGTGACCATTAATATTTATTTCCCGGCTGCGGCTGCAGAGAAAGCGGCAGATAAAATTATTGATGATGTCTGGCAGCTTAAAAACGGCAGCAGCAAACCTGCAGAACCTGCAACAGAATAATTAAGGAACGATCATGAAAAAAATTCTACTGAGCTTAATGTTGTTGAGTACCTTGCTGATGAGTCAATTCGGTATGGCTGCCGCAGACCTGGAAGTCAACACACCAGCAATTTCTGCAATTAAAAACAGCATGCAGGCACGTCATGCACGTTTGGCGCCTTATTATGCCAATGGTGCGATTGGCCTCACAAAAGATGGTTTGATTGCCGTAAAGGATGCTAATGCTGTGCCTTTGTCTGAGCGCGGCACACTCACTGGGCTGGTGAAGGACGAAAATGCCGATCGCACCAAGCTCTATAAAGAGATTGCGCAAGCAAACGGTCATCCGGAATGGCAAGCGGATATTCAGAATACTTTCGCCAGTCGCTGGATAGATAAAGCGCAAAGTGGCTGGTGGGTGCAGGGTGCCGGTGGCTGGGTGAAAAAATAGGCGTTAACTGTAAAGCGCTTACGCTACCGAAACTGTTTTTTGCTTGATCTGTAAAAATAATTGAGAGCCTTTTATGACGCCTACACTGGTATTTGATATCGAGACCATTCCCGACGTGGCTGGACTGCGCAGTTTACTGGAACTGCCCGCCGACACACCAGATGAGGATGTTGCCAATATTGCGCTGCATCAGCGGCGTCAGCAAAACGGGAGTGAATTTCTGCCTTTACATCAGCACCGGGTGTGCGCAATCTCGTGCGCATTGCGCGAAGGCAACCAGTTTAAGGTCTGGACGTTAGGTGACAGTGGTGCCAGCGAAGCAGAAATCATTCAGCGCTTTTTTGACGGGATTGAGAAATATACACCGCAGATTATCTCCTGGAACGGCACTGGTTTTGATTTGCCGGTGCTGCATTATCGGGCGCTGATTCATGGCATCAATGCTGCACGCTATTGGGATTTAGGTGACGATGACAAAGACTTCAAGTGGAATAATTACATCAGTCGCTATCACACGCGTCATTTGGATTTAATGGATTTGATGGCGCTTTATAATGGTCGTGCCAATGCGCCTCTGGATGACTTGGCAAAGCTATGTGGATTCCCGGGTAAGCTTGGTATGGATGGCAGTAAGGTTTGGGATGCCTTCAAGGCGGGCAAGCTCGAGGAAATCCGCAATTATTGCGAGACCGATGTGGCCAATACGCACTTGGTGTATCTGCGTTTCCAGCTGATGCGTGGGCACCTCACTCAGGCGGCTTACGATGCTGAAATTCAGTTGGTTCGTGATACGCTCTCAGGCTATACCGCGCCACACTGGAAAGAGTTTATCGCTGCCTGGCGATAGCATTATTCATTGCTTTCTCGTGCATCGAGTTCTGTGTTTTTCCAGTTTAAAATCACTTTGCTAGGTTTGCCTTCTGTGATGCTGACCTTGTGGCGTAGCTTACTGCCTTGATAGTTAGCTAATATGGTGTAGGTGCCGGGGGGTAAGTTCACATATAACAGAGGTTGTGAATCGGTTACTCTAAATACCAGTCTGGTGTTTTCGTCATAGATATTTACGTTCACATCTGTCACAGCCTGTCCGGCAATACCTTCAGAAAACAATAAATTCAGACTAAATTTTTTGGCATACGAGCGCATTGCGACAACCTCATCATGCCCTACGCCCCCCGTCATATATTGAATGCCTTCAGTCGAAGTTAAGGTATCGGTGTTCGCGGCTTGCGCGGTATTCCATATAGTTGAACCACAAAAAATATAAAGCAAAGCATACTTGAGAACTGATTGCATCATATTGACTCAACTTTCATGAAAGAAAAATAACCTTAATATTGATAAGGATAACAAAAAATATCTGTTTTAACTAATGATAGTAAGTGCGACTGCGGTAAAATTGCGGCCATGAGAAAAAGACGCGGTCGTAGTTCATCTAATCAAGTTTCAGCACCTGTTTTAATGGCAACCATAGAGTCATTGGACCAAGAGGGGCGCGGGGTCACGCATGTTGATGGTAAAGCCATATTCGTCGATGGAGCGCTGCCCCTCGAGCGAGTTACTTTCCAGTCGCATCAGATCAAGCCCAGCTATGAAGTAGCCAATACGATTTCTGTATTAAAACAATCTAATCAACGAGTGACAGCCAAATGTCAGTATTTCGGCTATTGCGGCGGTTGTAAGCTGCAGCATCTTGATTTTGCTGCACAAGTGGCTGCTAAACAACGTTTGCTTGAAAACGATTTGCGTCATATCGGCAAAGTGAAAGCTGAAAACATGCTACCACCGTTGTACGGCCCAACATGGGGTTACCGACACAAAGCGCGGTTGAGTGTGAAATATGTACAGAAAAAACAGCGCGTACTGGTAGGGTTCATTGAAAAAGCCACCAGCTTTGTGGCAGATATGCAGTCATGTGAAGTGCTTGTTCCTGAGGTTTCTGCACTTATTTCGCCTTTGCAGGCATTAATTCTGCAGCTGAGTTTGAAAGATAAAATTCCACAAATCGAATTGGCGGTTGGCGAGCCTGTAGATAATCAGCCGGTCATTGTACTCATCATACGTATTCTAGATGCATTAACGGTAGAGGATGAGAAGCTGTTAAAAGTGTTTGCTGATCAGCATGCCATACAAATTTGGACGCAGAGCAAAGGGCCGGATACGATTCAGCCATTCTATCCGCTTGACGCCCCGCGTTTACAGTATAGCCTGCCGGAGTTTGGTTTGGTTTATCCGTTCAAACCCAATGAGTTTACACAGGTCAATCCGCAGATTAACCAAGTCATGATTCGACGGGCTATGCAGCTGCTTTCGCCACAGGCTCATGAACGCATAGCAGATTTCTTTTGCGGTATTGGCAACTTTACTTTACCGATTGCGCGTAGTGGTGCCAAAGTGCTGGGTTTGGAAGGTCTTGCTAATCTAGTGGAGCGCGCCAATGAGAGTGCACAGCTGAATCATATTGAAAACGCACAATTTGGCGTGGCTGACTTATTTAAAATGACCGAGCAGAGTCTGACGGCACTTGGGCAGTTTGATAAGTGGTTGATTGACCCGCCGCGAGATGGCGCCTATGAATTAGTGAAATCGATTCAAGACAGTAACGCCCCGCAGCGCATTGTCTATGTTTCTTGCAATCCAGCCACTTTGGCACGCGATGCCGGCGTACTGGTCAATGAAAAAAATTATCTGCTCAAATCAGCTGGCGTAATTAATATGTTCCCGCACACCTCTCACGTCGAATCTATTGCCTTGTTTGAGCGCATTCCCCATTCATCTTTGTTGTAAATATGCAACACCTCTCGCTTAGCTGTACCCGATTTGACACAAGTCAAAAGGGGTGCGTACTGGACTTTTATAATTCCCACATCGTCAATGTGTTTATTTCTTGTGGAGAGTTAAATGAAGAAGTCATTAGTGAAGAAGTCATTAGTAATGTTAGCTTTGGCAGCCCTGTTTTCACCGATAGTGGCGCAAGCCGAGGCGGGTGATTGGGTTGTCCGTGCACGTGCGGTCAACATCAGCCCAAATGAAGATAGTGATTTAGGTAAAACTGTTAACAGAAATGTTGCGCCTGTAATGTCAAATGGCGCTGAGTTGAAAGTAGATAGCAACACTATTCTTGAGTTTGATATTTCTTACTACATTACAAAAAATATCGCTGCAGAATTAATTCTGGCGACCGGTTCCAAGCATGAGGTAAGCGTCAGCAAAGAGCCTGGCGCTGTTGTTCCAAACCAATTGCTGGGTAGTGTAGATGTTCTGCCGCCAACCCTCACTGTGCAATGGCATTTTAATCCAGACCAAACAATTGACCCTTATGTGGGTGCCGGTATCAACTACTCTGCATTTTTAGATAAGAAATTGAATGTAAGACAGGGTCCGTTGGCAGGCACTGACATTAAAGTTGACAGTGATAGCTGGGGATATGCGCTACAAGCCGGTGTTGACATCAATCTTAAAGATGGCTGGTTGATCAATGCAGATGTTAAATATGTTGATTTAGATACGGATGTGAAATTAAGAACAGCGAGTGGTTGGACTAAGATTGATAAATTGGACATCAATCCTTGGGTGTTCGGTATTGGTATTGGTAAGAAATTCTAAATAGCTAATCGGCTGAAATAGCCGATTAGCTGAATCTAAGGTTAGTTGTGCTCCACTTCGGCCCCTGTTTACAGGGGCTTTTTTTATGCATGATTAGTTTTAAAAAGAGGTTTCAATATGGCGGGTAAAAATTAAAGCGCACATGATTGTGAAACGTTAGATAATTTTGGAGAATTTGGCACGATTGCGGTCAGACTGTAGATAACGGTCAAATTGCATAGCGACTGCACGCACAAAGTACCAGCCAAAATCCGTGATCTGTATGCCGTTACTATCCATCACTAGCATGCCGGCATTTTCCTGCTCTTTGAGGGCTTCCAACTCCTTGGCAAAGTAGCTCTTGAAATCAATCAGATAAGCCAACTCTATCGATTCAAACTGGAGTGCACCTTGGCACATGAGTGCCATAATCACTGCGCGCCTGACCAAATCGTCGCGCGATAAAGCAAGGCCGCGTACCACTGGGAAGCGGCCTTGATCGAGAAAATCATAATACTCTTCCAGAGTTTTTGCATTCTGGCTGTAAGTTGCCCCAATTCGGCCGATTGAAGAGACACCTAGTCCGATTAAATCGCAGTCGGGTTGAGTGCTGTAGCCCTGAAAGTTTCTATGCAGCCTACCTTGGCGTTTGGCAATTGCTAGTGCGTCTGTGGGCAGTGCAAAATGGTCCATGCCAACATAAACGTAACCGGCATCAATGAATGTCTTTAATGCACTGGATAGTATAGATATCTTATCTGCCCCGGAGGGAAGTTCATAGCTGTCTATTCTTCTTTGTGGTTTAAATCTCTCTGGCAGATGGGCGTAAGCATAGAGCGCGATTCTTTCGGGTCTTAGTGCCACTACTTGGTTAAGTGTGGTTTGAAAAGATGTAGATGTTTGCTTGGGGAGACCATAGATAAGGTCTATATTGACCGAGTCAAATTTAATTTTGCGCGCGGCTTCCATGAGTGTAAAGACTTGCTCGGCCGGCTGAATTCTGTGCACTGCTTTCTGCACTTCCGGATCAAAGTCCTGTACGCCAAAACTTAAGCGGTTAAAGCCCAAATCTGCGATATGCTGCAGACGCTTTTCGTCCACAGTGCGTGGGTCGATTTCTATGGAGTACTCGCCATTTTCAGCGAGATGAAAATGTTTTCTAATCAAGGACATGAGCTGAGTCAACTCTTCATCGCTGAAGAAAGTTGGCGAGCCGCCTCCCAGGTGCAGTTGACTGATACTCTGCCCGCTACCTAAATGCTTAATATGCAGTTCAATTTCTTTGCTCAAGTAATTGAGATATTCGACACTGCGCTCATGGTGTTTGGTGATAATTTTGTTACATGCGCAATAAAAACAAAGACTCTCGCAGAATGGAATATGCACATACAATGAAAGTGGCAATGCCAACCCGCCGACGCGGCGCTGTGCGAGAGTTTGCTGATAGGCTTCGCCTGTGAAAGCTTCGACAAAGCGGTCCGCCGTTGGGTAGGAGGTGTAACGTGGGCCGCTGATATCATATTTTTGTAATGTAGCTGGCGTGAGCAAAGAAATTGCGTTGCTGATATTTACTTCTGGGTACTGGGAAATTGACTGCTTGCTAGTTCCGTTTTTAGCGCTGCCGCTGCTCATCTGGCTACTCCTTCTCTAGGCCAGAACTTTGACATGTTTGCTTTTTAGGAGCATTGATGCATGTCAAAATACTACTATTTTGAATATAGAGCCTGTTTAAACGGCGAAAAGCATTGCTTATATCATTTTTTTCAATTTATTCATTTGTCATGACATAATGCTGGCATGTACTCGACAAAAGTTGTATCCTTCAGGCAAATGGTTCTAGCTAAGTTTTATGAATATTCCTTCACATTCTCATGATGGTCTAAAAGTTGCGTGCTCCAATTGCAACTTGAGAGAGCTATGTATGACGACCGGTTTCAGTGCTGAAGAAATGCAGAAACTGGATGCAATGGTAGAGAAGCGGCGTCGTGTAAAACAGGGGGAGCGGCTCTACAGTAGCGGGGATTCCTTTGTCTCTTTGTACGCTATTCGTGTCGGTTTCTTCAAGACTTCTGTGAGCAGTGAAGATGGTCGTGAGCAGGTGACCGGTTTTCAAATGGCGGGCGAAATTATCGGCATGGATGGTATTGTCAGTGACCATCATAATTGCAACGCTATCGCACTGGAAGATGCAGAGGTTTGCGTCATGCCATTCAGTGATATTGAAAATTTGTCTCGTGAACTTCCAGCCTTGCAGCGCAATGTGCATAAAATCATGAGTCGCGAGATTGTGCGTGAGAATAGTGTCATGATGCTTCTCGGTAATATGCGTGCAGAAGAGCGTTTGGCAGCTTTTCTGTTGAATTTGGTGCAAAGGCTGCATGCGCGAGGATTGTCACAGTCCGAACTTGTGCTGAGAATGACGCGTGAGGAAATCGGTAGCTATTTAGGTCTTAAGTTGGAGACAGTCAGCCGCGCATTTTCAAAATTCAGTGAAGACGGCATCATTGAAGTGAAACAGCGTTATGTAAAAATTCTGTCTCCGGATGCGCTAAAAAAAATCTTCAATCCCCAAACTTATTATTAAACGCATCGCAGGCGGTTGAGTGTTCATCTGAAAGGCCTGCAAAATACCTCGACTCGCATTAAACTAGTGCTATCTCCTTAGTTACGTTCTCTTTGAATTATTCATGTCTACTGTTAAACATCTAACCACCACAGACCACAATCGTGATGTCATTGGTATGAAATATATCTATCCGGTCGTTTCACGGCGTGCGGGTGGCGTATCAATCGGTATCAATCTGAATGTGAACAATGCCTGCAACTGGCGCTGTATCTACTGCAACGTACCAGATTTAAAGCGCGGTGCGCCTGATGCAATTGATATGCAGGTATTAGAGCAAGAGTTACGCAGTTTTTTGCATGAGATTCTGCATGGTGATTTTATGCAACGGTATGTAGATGAATCTGATCGACAATTGCAAGACATCGCTTTTTCCGGCAATGGCGAGCCTACGAGTGCGAAAGAGTTTCCCGAGGTGTTACGCCTGCTGGCTAGCGTGCTGAAAGATTATGACTTGCTAGGAAAAATAAAAATCCGTCTGATTACCAATGGCAGCATGATGGACAAAGTGAGTGTGTTGAGCAGCATGCGGGAATTGGCCAAGCTCAATGGCGAGGTCTGGTTCAAGCTCGACGCTGCGACAAAAGAGAGCATCGCTCGAATAAACGACGTTAACCTCAGTCCTGAGAGCCATATTCTGCGTTTGATCAAATGCGCAAAGGCTTGTCCGACTTTTATACAAACTTGCATGTTCGGTCTGGATGGCCAGCCCCCATCAGAAACCGATATAGACGCTTATTTAGCGATAGTGAAGCAGGTTAAGCAGTTTATTGCGGGTGTACATCTTTATGGTTTGGCGAGACAATCTTTACAGCCTGAATCAAACCGCTTGCACAGGCTATCCCCTGAATTGCTGGAGCAGATTGCTGAACGCATTCGCCAAACAGGCATAACGGTGTTGGTAAGCCCTTGATTCTAAACTAGTGATTAAGCAGTACGTCGCAGTCGGCACCATACACAACAGCTTTTGTCACGCTGCCAAGCAGCCATTGCTCAATCTGGTTCCTGTTGTGTTTGCCAATCACAATTAGGTCAGCCTTAGATTCATTTGCATATGCACAAATAGCTTCTGGTGGGTATCCGGCGCGAATGACGCTATTGATATTGTATTTACTTTGCTGTGAAATCAAGTCTTCAAGCTGATGCTTTGCTTTCGATAATGCCTTTTCGCGATACTGCATTAATAGCGCTTCATCCATGCCGGCTTTATACATATGCGCTTCCTGATTGCTGTCAAAAATTAGTAGGGCTTCTATTTGCGCCTGTGGGGCGATCATGGTAGCCAGCGCAGGTACTTCAGCAGAGCCGGCAGAAAAATCTACTGCAGCTAGCACATGACGATAGCTGGCAGCGTTGAGGGTGTTTTTAACAATCAGCACAGGACACTTTGCAGTTTTGATTAAACGCAGCGCTGTAGAACCCAGAAGTTTAGCCAGGATGGAATGTTCACCCTGCGCCCCTGCCACAATTAGATTGGCATGCACTGCATTGGCGTGACTGACGATTTCGTTGTAGGCGCGGCCAATTTTAGTACAGTGATGTACGGTAATTCCAAATTGTTCGCGCAACTGTGTGGTTAGCGTCTCTAATTCGGTTTTTATATGCTGTTGCTGTGCCTGCTGGTAATGCATTTGAAAATCAAATGATAGCTCTGAACCTGCGTAGAGATCCAGAGGGTGAACTACATGCACTAAGTGCAATGTTGCATGCAGCTCACGCGCCAATTGTGCCGCACGTTGAACGGCTAAACTGGCGGTGCTTGAGAAATCTGTAGCGGCCACGATATCTTGGATGGGTTGCATCATGGGCTCCTTTAATGTGGGAGTAATGATTAAACACTTATTAAACAGTTTAGACGCGACAGATTGAATAATCAATGCGGCAAATCAAACTCTATCAAGTCAAATTACGCTCATAAGCCAAATTATCAGAACTGTTATGGGTATGAGGTTGGGCATGGTGTATACGTGAATTTTAGTCATGCATCATAATAAAAAATGCCGCAACAGTGCGTGGCGCTGTGCGGCATGATTGGTCAATGACAACTACTACTTACTGTGATGCTGCTGGGTTTGACAGACTCCAAACATAAGCTGCTAAAACGTGAATTTGTTCAGGCGTGAACTTGCTACCCTGCGCGGGCATTTGGTTCACCTTGCCTTCATTGATGCGCTTGATAATCGCCTCTTCACCCGCGCCGTGCAGCCAGATATTGTCCGCCAGATTTGGTGCACCAATTGCCTGATTGCCAGTGCCGTCTGCACCGTGGCAGGCGGCACATACTGCGAATTTCTCTTTGCCAGCAGCGGCGCGCGTTGCGTCATGGTCGCTGTTGGATAGACTCAGCACATAATGTGCAACGTTTTTAACGTCTTCTTCGGTACCTAATGCAGCGGCCATTGGTGGCATCATGCCAACGCGGCCATTGGTAATAGTTTCTGCAATCTTTTCAGGACTGCCGCCATGAAGCCAGTCATTGTCAGTCAGATTAGGAAAGCCGCGGCTGCCGTGCGCATCAGAACCATGACATTGTGCACAGTAATTCATGAACATCCGCTCACCGATTGACTGCGCCTCCGTATTTCTTGCCAATTCTTCTGTTGGCATAGCAGCGAATTTTGCATACAAAGGCGCAATGGTTTTATTTGCAGCCGCCATTTCCTGTTCATACTGCTTTACTTGTGTCCATCCCAGTTTGCCAGCATAGGTGCCGATTGCCGGATAAGCTGCAAAGTAGAATAGGGCAAACAGCACGGTAATCATGAACATCCATATCCACCAGCGTGGCATGGGGTTGTTCATTTCACGTAAGGTTTCATCCCACACATGGCCATTTGTATTGTCATTGTTGGGACTGCTTACTTTGATTTTGCTGGTAATCCATAACAGCAAAGCGCAGCCGATAACACCACCAACGGAAATAACAGTGATGAATATCGGCCAGAAACTATTGGTAAAGTCGCTCATTTAATTTTTCCTTTAAACTTCGATAGAAGTTTTTACAAGTTTTATAGGGGCTTTCTACCGTTAATCATGGGTAAACGGCAGATTGGCGGCATCTTTAAAATCATGGGTGTGACGACGTTTCCAAGCCCATACCATAATGCCAACGAATACGATAAAACTGGCGATGGTGGCCAAAATACGAAGTGTGTTGATATCCATAATGCCTCCGTCTTTATTTAAGGTGTGTGCCTAAAACCTGCAGGTAAGCCACGATTGCATCCAGCTCGGTTTTGCCTTTGACCTCATCGGCTGCTCCCGCAATTTGCTCATCCGTGTAAGGCACGCCGACAGCTCGCAATGCACGCATGTTCGGTGCTAAAGAATCAGCATCCACCATTGTGTTTTCCAGCCATGGATATGCCGGCATGATGGACTCAGGCACCAAATCACGCGGATTAATGAGGTGAATGCGCTGCCACTCATCGCTATACTTACCACCTACGCGATGTAAATCCGGACCGGTGCGCTTGCTACCCCATTGAAACGGATGGTCATATACAAACTCTCCGGCAACGGAGTAGTGGCCATAGCGCAATGTCTCTGCGCGGAATGGGCGTATCATTTGCGAGTGGCAGTTGTAGCAGCCTTCACGAATATAAACATCACGGCCTGCAAGCTGCACCGGTGTGTAAGGTTGCAACCCGCTGATGGCCTGAGTTGTGGTTTTCTGGAAGAACAGTGGAACAATTTCCACCAGACCTCCAAAAGCAACGACGATAAGAATCAGCACAATCATCAGAAAGTTGCTGGTTTCAATTTTTTCGTGGCTGAAGCCGGTATTTTTGTCTTGATTTGACATGATGATTTTCCTTAAGCGTGAGCTGCAACTGGCGGAATAGTCGCGATTGCGGCTTTGCCTTTTTGTGCAGTTTTAATAACGTTCCATAACATGATGGTCATGCCGCTTAAGTAGAGCAGACCGCCTAATGCACGAATGATGTAGTAAGGTGTTTTTGCTTTCACACTTTCAACAAATGTGTAAGTCAGTGTGCCGTCGGCATTGATTGCGCGCCACATTAAACCTTCCATCACGCCAGAAATCCACAAGGCTGCGATGTAAAGCACAATGCCTACAGTGGCCAGCCAGAAATGCAGTTCAATGGCTTTAATGCTGTGCATTTGTTTTTGGCCAAACAGACGTGGCACCATGTAGTAGAGTGAGCCCATGGACACCAAACCCACCCAACCCAAAGCACCTGAGTGCACGTGACCTACAGTCCAGTCGGTGTAATGTGAGAGGGCGTTTACTGTTTTAATCGCCATCATTGGACCTTCAAACGTACTCATGCCGTAGAAGGACAATGAAACAATCAGGAAGCGTAGAATTGGATCGGTACGCAATTTGTGCCATGCGCCTGACAATGTCATCATGCCGTTGATCATGCCGCCCCAGCTTGGTGCCAGCAAGACGAGCGAGAATGCCATACCTAATGATTGTGTCCAGTCAGGTAAAGCGGTGTAATGCAGATGATGCGGACCCGCCCACATATAAGTGAAAATCAAAGCCCAAAAGTGCACGATAGACAGACTGTATGAATAAACAGGACGGTCTGCTTGTTTTGGAACGAAGTAGTACATCATGCCGAGAAAGCCGGCAGTCAGGAAGAAGCCTACCGCATTGTGGCCATACCACCATTGCACCATGGCATCCTGAACGCCAGCGTAAGCAGAATAGGATTTCATGAAGCTTGCTGGCATCGCTGCACTGTTGACGATGTGCAGCAAGGCAACGGCAATGATGAATGCGCCAAAGAACCAGTTTGCAACGTAAATGTGTTTGACACGACGAATGCCAATTGTGCCGAAGAACACGATGGCGTAAGAAACCCACACCAACGCAATCAAAATATCAATTGGCCATTCCAGTTCTGCATATTCTTTGCCTTGGGTGTAACCTAGCGGCAATGAAATGGCTGCTGCAACAATGACAGCTTGCCAGCCCCAAAATGTGAAGCTTGCCAGTTTGGGCATAAATAAGGCTGTATGGCAGGTGCGTTGTACCACGTAATAAGAAGTGGCGAATAATGTACAGCCGCCAAAGGCAAAAATAACCGCATTGGTATGCAACGGACGCAAACGCCCAAAGCTGGTCCAAGGTAAGCCTAGGTTGAGTTCTGGCCAAACCAGTTGAGAGGCAATAATAACGCCTACCAACATCCCTACCACCCCCCAAACTACGGCCATGATAGAAAATTGCCGTATGACGCTGTCGTCATACGTATTCGATTGTGAAGTCGAGACTTGCATTTAGTTCTCCCAAAGTGCCTATTGAAAATTGATTGCTGGTTTTACACGTGGCATTTTGTCGCACGACATGCCTAGCAGATTTGATGCAAGTCAATTACATTCTATAAACGGCCTGAAAGCAGGCTAAGACGAAGTATTTCCAATCTTGATAAAGACAAAATTTTTACTTGCTGCTGTGGCGATGCGCTTTAAAAATCAAGTAAACTTCAACGCATGAAATTGCTGATTATTTTTGTGTCGTTGATGGGGTTGCTCGCTTGCGGCAAAACAGATGCAGAAAAAGTACAGCCTGGCCCCATTACATTTGCATTGGCACAAATGCCGCTGAATCTGGATCCGCGTTACGCCAGCGATGCTGCTTCAGAACGCATCAATCGTCTGCTTTATCAATCTTTGATGGATTTTGATCATCAAGCAAGACCAGTTCCCGTTCTGGCGGATTGGCAACAGCTTAGTGCTAAGCAATATCGGTTTACGTTGAGAAAGCCATTATCAAATTTTCATCACGGACGAGTGCTGGGTGCAGAGGATGTGAAGGCAACTTATGATTCACTGCGTTTGTTGAAGGACGCACCGCATGCTGCTGAATTCTCAAATATCGATGTGATTCGGACTCTTGGACATGATGTGCTTGAGTTTGAGTTAAAACAGGCAGATCCACATTTTGTATCTAAGCTGGTGATTGGCATATTGCCCGCTGATTTAATTCGGCAACAGCATGATTTTGCGCACCGACCTGTGGGCAGTGGCGTATTTGCTTTTGGTACATGGGAAAAGCAGTTGGTGCTGAAACGCTTGCGGGATAATCAGCAACTGGTATTTGTCGAAGTGAAAGATCCAACAGTACGTGTTTTAAAGTTGCGACGCGACGAAGTGGATTTGCTGCAAGGAGATTTACCGCCCGAGTTGGTGAAATATCTGCAGCGGCAGCCTGACATCAATGTCAAAACGGTCGCGGGGGCTAACTATTCCTATTTGGGGCTTAATATGCAAGACCCGTTATTGAAACAGGTTGAAGTGCGGAAGGCTTTGGCTCACAGCATCAACCGTGCAGAAATTATTGAAAAAGTGATGGTGGATAACACACGACCTGCAGGTGCGATTCTGCCGCCTGAGCACTACACCAATCATGGTTTGAGTTTAACGGATTATGAATACCAGCCAGAACTTGCAAAGAAAATGCTACTGGAGGCGGGTATTAAACTGCCGTTAAAGCTGGTTTACAAAACTTCTACCGACCCACAGCGTGTGCGTTTTGCGACCATTTTGCAATCACAGATGGCGAAGGCCGGGATTGATTTGGAAATACGCAGTTTGGACTGGGGTACTTTTTTTGAGGAAATCAAAAAAGGTAACTTTCAGCTCTATGGTTTGACCTGGGTTGGCATTAAAACACCGGAAATTTATATGAAAGCCTTCAGTTCGGCTTATGTGCCGCCACGCGGATTTAATCGCGGACGTTTTGCGGATGCTGTTGTCGATGAGCTGCTGTCAAGGGAGCAATGGCAAGCGGCGGTTAAGCGTGCTCATGATCAGTTGCCTTATATTCCCTTGTGGTATGAAGGACAATTTGCCGCCTTGCGCAGCGATATCATGGGTTATTTCCCCAAGCCTGATGGCAATTGGGATGATTTAGCCACAGTCCAAAGGTCAGCTACAATAGCGCATCATGTACATTGAAATTTCCATTTCAGCACAGACGCTTACCTTGTTTGGTGATGAAGGTAAACGGCTGGCAAGTTACAGCGTTTCCACCGCTAAAAATGGTGTCGGCTGCGAAAAAAACAGTGGCTGTACGCCATTGGGGGCGCACATCATACGCGCTAAAATTGGCGCCGGAGTTCCGGAAAACACGGTGTTTGTCGGACGGCGGCCAACGGGGGAAATCTGGACGCCAGAACTGGCGGCGCTACATCCGGAGCGGGATTGGATACTGACACGCATATTGTGGCTTTCGGGCAAGGAGCCAGGCAAAAATCGCCTCGGCAACGTAGATAGCATGCAGCGCTATATATACATTCATGGCACACCGGATAGTGAGCCGATGGGACAGCCCTGTTCGCATGGCTGTGTGCGTATGCGCAATGCTGATGTGGTTGAGTTGTTTGATTTGGTTAGTGTAGGTACTGCGGTGGTGATTGTTGAATGATACATAACCGCTCCTCTTTTCGTCATTCCCGCCTGTGCGGAAATAACAAGGTTGTGGGTTGTTCATGGTTTTGATTGAACGCCTGTCTGCTGTTTTTAACGTTACCTTTGGCGTTTTGCTGCTCACCTTTTTGCTCATTCATTGGGTGCCGGGTGACCCGGTGATAGTGATGCTGGGTGAATCAGCCAGCAGCGCAGACGTTGCAGCATTACGTATCGCTTTGGGCTTGGACCAGCCGCTGCTCCAGCAATTTGCTACCTATTTATACAAGATCGCGCATGCTGATTTCGGGGTATCTATTCATACCCAAACTCCGATTATTGACCTTCTGCGCTCACGTTATCCAGCCACCCTGCAATTGGCCGTGCTGGCGCTACTGATTGGCATGTTGGTGGGAATTCCGCTGGGGATATATAGTGCACTTAAAGCAGGGCAATGGCAGGATATTCTAGTCACCATCGTTTCGGTACGCCTGTCTGCAATGCCAGCGTTTTGGCTAGGGCCTCTGCTTATGCTGATTTTTGCCGTTTGGCTTGGCTGGTTGCCGGTGAGCGGCATGGAATCTCCGTCTGCGATTGTGTTGCCTGCGGTAACACTGGGCTTAGGTTTGAGTGCAATACTCACACGCATGACACGCACCAGCCTTTTGGAGGTGCTGAGTGATGATTATATTCGTACTGCGCGGGCTAAGGGGTTAAGGGAGCGCACAGTGATTATGCGCCACGCGCTTCGTGCCGCCTTGCTGCCGATCATCACGATTGTTGGTTTGCAGATGGGAAGCCTGCTGGCAGGTGCAGTGATTACTGAAACCATATTCAGCTGGGATGGTGTGGGTCGTTTGCTGGTTGAAAGTATCGAAAAACGGGATTATCCGGTGACGCAGGCATGTGTGTTGGTGGTGGCCTTGAGTTATGTGCTGGTGAACTTTATCACCGATTTGTTATATCGCTGGGCTGACCCCAGAGTGCGCGTATGAAGCTGATTGCGTGCTGGATTTTAGGCTTATGGCTGGTGGCGCTGCTGTTAGGCACTTTGTTCAGCCTGGACCCGAATGCCATTGATTTAAATGCAGTACTTAGTCCGCCCAGCCAGCAGCATTGGTTCGGGGCGGATGAGTTAGGGCGTGACATTCTGGCACGCGTGTTAAGCGGTGTGAAAATTTCAGCACTGGTCGCCTGTGTGGTGACTGCAGTGAGTATGCTGATAGGGGTATTGGTCGGATTGGCTGCAGGGTTCTTTTGTGGCAAGCTGGATAAACTGCTGATGCAGATCACGGATATCTTTATGGCATTTCCGGGAATATTGCTGGCGATTGCTTTTGCTGCGGTGCTGGGGCCAGGCATTGATAACTTGATATTGGCGTTGAGCATAACCGGCTGGGTTAGTTATGCAAGGCTGGTGCGTGGGCAAACGCTGAGCTTGAAGCAGCGTCAGCATGTGCAAGCGGCAGCTACGTTGGGCGCCAAAGTGCCTAGACTGCTGTTTAAACATATTCTGCCTCTGATGACGTCAATTCTGGTCATTGAAGCGGCTTATAATCTAGCCAGTGTGATGATTGCCGAAGCCAGTCTGTCATTTCTAGGACTGGGTATACAGGCGCCGCACGCCTCCTGGGGCGCCATGCTGCGTGATGCCGTTCGCTTCATGCTGGTTGCGCCGCACTATGTGCTGATTGTAGGACTATGTTTAATGAGTTTGATTTTGGCGATTAATCTGGGTGGCGATTACTTGCGTGATCGTTGGGACGTAAGAAAGGAAAATACATGAGTTTAGGTCCGGTGATGCTGGATGTCGTAGGCACGGAGCTGACAGCTGAGGATATTCGTCGCATACAGCACCCGCTGGTGGGCGGGGTGATTCTGTTTAAGCGTAACTATGAAAACAATGCACAGCTAAAAGCACTCACTGCCGCCATTCATGCAGTGCGACAGCCGCCGCTGTTGATTGCGGTGGATCATGAGGGCGGACGTGTGCAGCGTTTCAGGGAGGGTTTTACCAAAATCCCGCCGATGCGGGAATTTGGCAAAATCTGGGATAAGAATCCCAAGCTGGCAAAAGACCTGGCCAAGAAAGCCGGTTGGGTTTTGGCCGCCGAGCTTCGCGCACATGGTGTGGATTTCAGTTTTACCCCGGTGCTGGATATGGATTATGGCGACAGCCAAGTGATTGGTGACCGCGCTTTTCATGTGAACCCGCAGGCGATTAATGACTTGGCATTTGCTTTGATGCAAGGCATGAAACATGCGGGCATGGCAGCGGTCGGCAAACACTTTCCGGGGCATGGCTTTGTGGCGGGAGATACCCATGTCAGCATGCCGGTGGATGAGCGTGAATTTGACCAGATTGCGCAGAACGATATGCAGCCTTTCCGCATGCTGATCGATGATGGCATCCCTGCCATCATGCCTGCCCATGTCATTTATAGCAAAGTGGATGATAAACCGGCAGGTTTTTCATCGCGCTGGCTACAAAAAGTGTTGCGTGAACGTTTGGGCTTTAATGGCGTAATTTTCAGTGATGATTTAAGCATGGAGGCCGCCGGTGCAGGTGGTGATGTGACGACGCGCGCTACAGCAGCACTCAGCGCAGGTTGTGATATGGTGCTGCTTTGTAACCAGCCTGCCATGGCAGATGAATTGCTGGCGAATCTAAAATGGCAGATTTCCGCGCAAAGTTTAAGCCGTCTGGCCCGTATGCATGGACATAAGCACCCAATGGACATGATAACGCTACATGAAAATGCCGAGTTCGTGGATGCGGTACATCAGGTGGCGCAGGTGGGCGTCACTGAAGGCGAACTCTTTAGCTAATGACGCGTATAAAATAATTCACTTGAAACTTATGCTATTAGCCGTTATCTTAACCAAGGTAAACTTGGTTTATGTAATTTTGATTACTTTGAGGAAACAACAATGTTTGACAATACCCCTGTGTTAGGCCGTTCTGAATCGGCACAAATTGCAACCAATAAAGTGCTGCGCAACACCTATGCATTATTAGGGCTCACCATGATCCCTACCGTGCTAGGAGCTTTCATTGGCATGAGTTTGAATTTTGCATTTGCACAGCAGCATCCGTTCATTTTTGCCATTGGTGCTCTGGCGGTGGTTTATGGCTTATTTGCTGCAATTAATGCCAATCGCAACAGCAGTGTCGGCGTGGTCTTGTTATTGGGCCTCACTTTCCTGCTGGGTTTAATGTTAGGCCCGATTTTGCAGCATGCTTTGCATTTGGCTAATGGCGCACAAATTGTAGGTTTGGCAGCTGCCGGTACCGGTATTATTTTGTTCAGCTTGGCGAGCTTTGCTGCAACCAGCAAAAAAGATTTCAGCTTCATGAGCAAGTTTCTCTTTATCGGCATCATTCTGCTGATTGTCGCTTCACTCGCGAATATCTTTTTGCAGATTCCTGCGATGACATTGGCGTTGTCGGGCGTAGGTGTGATTCTGTTCTCAGGTTTTATTTTGTTTGATGTAAGCCGCATTGTGAACGGCGGTGAGACCAACTACATCATGGCAACATTAAGCTTGTACATGAGCATCTACAACTTGTTCACCAGCCTGTTGCACTTGCTAATGGGCTTAATGGGCAGCAACGATTAAGTACTGGTGACTATGAGTTCTGCTAACTCAAGTAGTTTCGAATAAAAAAACCCGTCGCACGACGGGTTTTTTATTGCGCGTTGACTTTGGCTTTTCAGGGTTTTATTTTTCTTCGTGCGGCAAAAAATTTTGAGAGTACCGCGCCACAGCGTTCGGCAAGTATGCCGCCGGAAATTTCGGTGTGGTGGTTAAGTTTGGGTTCTGCCATCAAGTTAATGACGCTACCGCAGGCCCCGGTTTTAGGGTCGCTGGCGCCATAAATTACTTTGGCAATACGCGCATGTTGAATAGCACCGCTGCACATGGCGCAGGGCTCCAAGGTCACATACAGCGTGCAATCCACCAAGCGATAATTGCCCAAATGGTTGGCTGCATCGCGCATGGCACGAATTTCTGCGTGTGCACTGGGATCATGCGTGGTGATGGGCGCGTTATAGCCACGCCCAATAATTTCACCGTTTTTCACTACAATCGCGCCCACCGGCACTTCGCCTGCCGCTGCCGCTGCATCGGCGAGTTGCAGCGCTACTTCCATATACTCAATATCGGTCATTTCGATGTATTAGCGGGTGGCTGCGCGTTAGTCTGCTTTTGGCTCCAGTGAATGAGGACATATATCAAGCCCAGCACGAACGCACCGCCAACCCACACGCTGACCTCGATGTAAGTCGGAGAAGCTTCCTGCACCGGCATCACGATGAGTTTACGCAGGAACAGCACCAGCACCACCTCAACAAAGGTTTCCACTTGCAGTTTGCTGCCTTGCAGATAGCGAATTTCTGCGGAGATGAGTGCGGAAATGGACCACAGCAGCATCAATGTACCCAGGGCATGGATAAACCCGTGGATTAAATTGTGGGCGTGAGCGGCAGCCTGAATGTCTTTAAAAAACAGCCAAGTAAACATAATGACTGAAGTGGCGAGCGCCAGGCCAATAATGATATGTGCAAAGCCATTGAGCCAGACCATGGCTTTGATTGCCATGTTATTCAATGGGGCGAACTCTTGTGGTAGTTCAATTTGTGAGCTTTTTTGATCAGGCATGGTTGAGATTCCAGTCTAAATTCTTATACAAACGCTAAGTTAAAGTATGACATTTTCCAGTTGAATCTGCTGCAATTCTTTGATGAGCCATTGTTGCGCCTTGCCGCCATCGGTGCGCCAAGCCAGAAAGCTGGTGACTTCCGGCTTGGGTTCAGCGACTTGTTTGATCACTAAATGACCGGATGCGGCATATTTTTCCGCCAGCCTCTTCGGTAGATAGCCTACACCTAGCCCACTGATTTGCGCTAGAAGCTTGGCTTGCATGTCAGGTACCGTGAGTACATCTTGCCCGGATAAAATGCCGGAGGTACGTGGAGGCAGGTTGCGAGAGCTATCCGCTGCAGAAACGGAACGGTAACGCATAATATCTTGATTTTGAAGCGGTTCCGGCAGGCTGGCGAGCGGGTGATGCGGTGCTACGGCATAATGAAATTCCAGCTTCCCCAGCGGTCTTGCCGCATAACCCACGCCAGGCGGGGCATCCCCTGGAGCGCCTACAGAAATATCTGCGCGGCCACTTAGCAAGGCATCCCAGCTGCCGCCATACACTTCACGCAGCAGTTTGATGCGGGTGCCAAAGTTTTGGGTGTAAAAGCTATCCAGTATCGGGTACACGGCGGCGATATTGAAAATATCACTCACGGCAATACAAAGTTCGGTTTCAATGCCGCTGGCCACACGGCGCACGCGTGATTCCAGCTCACTGGCCGCATTGAGCAAATGTCTCCCCTCACGCAATAGCTCTGCGCCAGCCTCGGTAAGCTCTGCACGGTGACCGCTGCGGTTGAATAAGCTAACACCTAAATCTTCTTCCAGTTTGCGCACCGTGTAAGTGAGAGCGGACGGCACGCGAAACAGCGATTCCGCCGCCGCCGCGAAGCTGCCTTTGCGCGCAATCGCGTCCAACACTTCAATCGATTCCAGTGATAATTTAATGCCCATGTCAGTTGTTCAATTTTTTTGAATTAAACCTGCAAAATTATTCGCTATTAGTTTAACCCTATTAAGCTTAATATGGCTGAAATTATTCAATTCGCTTGAATAAGAAAGGATTAAAAATGCAAAATATTCAAGACACAGCGCAAGTTCAAGTCAGAGCCAGCGCAGAGCGCGGTTATGCCAACCACGGCTGGCTGGAAAGTTATCATTCATTCTCATTTGCCGAATACTATGACAGAAACCATATGCATTTTTCTGTGCTGCGCGTGATTAATGACGACATTATCGCTCCCGCACGTGGTTTTGGCATGCATCCGCACCGCGATATGGAAATCGTGACTTATATGCTGGACGGTGAATTACGCCATCAAGACAGTATCGGCAATGGTTCTGTGATTAAAGCCGGTGATGTGCAACGTATGTCGGCAGGCAGTGGCATTGTGCACAGCGAGTTTAATGCCTCAAACCAGCAAGCCGCGCACTTACTGCAAATCTGGATTATGCCGGACACACAGGGCTTGCCGCCTAGTTATGAAGAACGTCATTTCGCACGTGAAGAAAAACTGAACCGCTGGCGCCTGATTGCGGCAAAACAACCCTATGATGGCGCTGTCAAAGTAGCTCAGGATGTGCAGCTTTATGCCAGCATTTTGGAAACGGCGAATACTCTGGATTACACTCTTAGTGAAGATCGCAGTGCCTATTTGCATATCGCCCGTGGCGAAGTGGAAATTGCCGGAAAGCATTATTACAGCGGAGATGCGCTGATGCTAAGCCATGCGCAGCAGCTTCAAGTTAAAGCGCAGGCAGAAACAGAAATGCTGTTATTTGATTTGCCACTGCATCGCCCACTTGGCTCTCCACAACACTAATTTTGTAACATCAAAAGGACATCATATGAATACATTAAAAAGCAGTATATTTGCAGCAAGCTTGTTATTTTCAGGGGCGGTTTCGGCTGCACCTGAAACCTACAACATCGACAATACGCACAGTTTTGCCAACTGGAGTTTGCGTCATGTGGTGTCCAAAGCTTCAGGCACTTTTACTGATATTACCGGCATCATTCAGGTGGATAAAGAAAACCTTGCCAATTCAAGTGTAGATGCAAAAATTAATGTGCTTAGCGTGAACAGCGGTTACGCTAAACGTGATGCGCACATTAAGGAAAAAGATTATCTGGATGCAGCTAACTTTGCAGAAATGCGTTTTGTCAGCACCAAGATTGAAGCGAAATCTGCAACAGAAGGTGTGATGACCGGCAACTTTACGCTGCATGGCGTGACTAAGGAGATTAGCTTTCCGTTCAAGGTGCTCGGCTTTGGCACAGACCCTTGGGGCGGTCAGCGCAGTGGTTTTGAAGCGCACACCTCGATCAAAGCCTCAGATTATGGCTTTGGCTGGGGCTTAAAACCAAATGGCCCGGTGGGGGATGAAATTGCAATTACGCTGTTGATTGAGGGGGTTAAACCTGCAGCGGACAAAGGCAAAAAATAAATCATTTTGTTTAAACAGACAAGCGCGCCCGCATTAGCGGGCGCAAGGCATTCATTTTTACCATATAACATTTATAAAATCAGGAGCAGCACATGGCATTAGATTTATTCAGCCCAGTAAAATTAGGCGCAATCAGCCTCAGTAACCGTATGGTGATGGCACCGCTCACCCGTAATCGTGCAGGTGAAGGCGGGGTGCCTCAGGATATCAACGTGACCTATTACGAACAGCGCGCGAGTGCCGGGCTCATTATCAGTGAAGCGACACCGATTTCTGACATGGCACATGGTTACCCGCTACTGCCGGGTATTTACACCGATGCACAGATTGCCGGCTGGAAAAAAGTGACTGATGCCGTGCATGCCAAAGGTGGCAAAATTGTATTGCAGTTATGGCATGTAGGCCGTATTTCGCATCCTAGCCTGTTGCCTAACAATGCCCTTCCGGTTGCACCTTCCGCCATTAAGCCAGCGGGCAAAGCGTTCACCTACAAAGGCTTGGTTGATTATGTTGAGCCGCGTGCATTAGAGGCCAATGAACTGCCAGGGATTGTTGCGGATTACGTGCATGCCACCAAATCTGCGCTGGCAGCCGGTTTTGATGGAGTGGAAGTCCATGCCGCGAACGGCTACCTGCTGGACCAATTCCTGCGTGATGGCAGCAATCAACGCACTGACAATTATGGCGGCAGTTATGAAAACCGTGCGCGCCTGCTAATGGAGGTGACCAAGGCGGTGGTGGATGTTGCGGGTGCAGACAGGGTGGGTGTACGCTTGTCACCGGTCAATCCGTTTAACGACATGAAAGATAGCAACCCGCAAGCCATGTTTAATTATGTGACTGAGCAATTGAATCAGTTTGGTTTAGCTTATTTGCACGTGGTGGAAGGCGGTATTCATGGCGGTGGTGAGTCAGAGCCGTTTGATTTTGCACAGATGCGCCAGTTGTTTAAAGGCGCTTATATCGCTAACTTGGCTTATGATAAAGCACGCGGTAATGCAGCGATTGCCAGCGGCCATGCCGATGCGATTGCGTATGGCGTGCCGTTTATCGCCAATCCGGATTTGGTGAAACGCTATAAACTTGATGCGCCGCTGAATGAAGCCGATTCAAAATCCTTTTATGGCGGTACTGAAAAAGGTTACACTGACTACCCATTTTTAGAGGCTTAATTTCATGCATAAACCCGCGATTACCCAAGTAGCTATTGATCAAACCATCGCCAACCGCTGGAGCGGCCGTGCTTACGATGCAGCGAAACCCGTGAGCCATGAACAAGTGCTCGCGATGCTGGAGGCAGCGCGCTGGGCACCTTCCTGTTTTGGCGATCAGCCGTGGCGTTTCATCGTCTGGAACAAGAGCGAAGATGCTGCCGGCTGGCAGCAGGCATTTGATTGTCTGGTACCAGGTAATCAGGGTTGGGCCAAGGATGCGCAAGTGTTGGTGCTAGTCTGTGCTGATACGGTGTTCGCACACAACCAAAAGCCTAATCGTTTTGCCCAATATGACACTGGCGCAGCCGCGGAAAACCTCTGCCTGCAGGCCACTGCGCTGGGATTAATGGCACATCAGATGGGAGGCTATGACGCGGATTTAGCACGTGAAAAATTTAATGTGCCGGAGCAATATACTCCCATGGCAATGCTCACCGTTGGCTATCCTGCAGATATTAATACTCTCAGTGGCGAGACTTTGCAGCGCGAGATCGCAGAGCGCAGCCGTAAGCCACTTTCCGAGTTGTTCTTTACCGGGCAATGGGGCAAGGGCATTAAAACCTGATCAACACTAAACTTAACGAAGTTTGCGGGTTCTGATAAACTTGCGGTTTCGTTTAAATACCTTCAAATAAAGGCAAAATCATGGCAGTTGTGACACTCACCAAGGCGAATTTTAAAGAAACTATTGAGAAAAATCCGTTTGTTATTGTGGATTTCTGGGCGGCATGGTGTGATCCTTGCGTAGCATTTACGCCAACATTTGAGGCAGCTGCTGAAAAAAATCCTGATATCGTATTCGGTATGGTGAATACAGAAACTGATCCTGAAATCAGCGAGTATTTTGAAGTGAATCAGATCCCAGGTATTTTGATTATTCGCGAGCAAGCCGGCATTCATGCGCAAGTGGGTGAAATCGGTGCTCCGGCGTTTGATGAAATGATCAAATGGGCGCGTGAATTTGATATGACGCCGGTGCGTGAGTATTACAAAAATCAGGCTAAAGCAGCTAACTAACATGTTAGCGCGGCAATAAAAAAAGCGGCTTTCGTAAAGCCGCTTTTTTATGCTCAAAGCATGAGTCTCCCGCTGCTATAGAGGTGGTATAAGTAATATACGCCTATCACCATCATTGCATACATGGGTATATCGCCCATGCTCATTTTATCTTGCTTATGTGGTTTGCTTATCCAGCGATTCAAGCGCCATAGCATCAACATCACCAGTGCCGCTATCAACATATTCACGTTCGAGTCAAACATGCTGCCGAGGAGCTGTGAAAGCCAGCCATTTTCACGGAACAGTTCGTAGGTGATGCCGAAAATGCCGATTAGCATTAACGTCATGCGTACCAATGCCAAAAATACGCTTAACCTGCTTTCAGGTTTGATGTTGGCATTTTTACTGTATTTATTGGGGTCTTGTTTGGCCATGATTGCTTCCTCAATTTGAAGCTAAAAATTTCATCGGATCAACCGATTTACCCTGCTGGCGAATTTCGAAATGCAGTTTTACTACGTTGCTGTCGGTGTCGCCCATTTCAGCAATTTTCTGCCCGGCACTCACTTGCTGACCTTCCTTAACCAGTATATTACTATTATTGGCGTAAACTGAAAGATATGTATTGTTATGCTTAACAATGACCAGTTTTCCGTAGCCGCGCAAATCTGAACCGCTATATATTACCTTACCTGCCGCAGCCGCGTTGATGGGCTGACCTTTAGTACCTGCGATATCGATGCCTTTGTTGCCGCCTTCGTTAAAGTTGCCAATGATTTTGCCTTTGGTCGGCCAAGACCAGCTGATTCCGCCCACTTCTGCAGCTTGTTGTGCGGTGCTTTGCGGCTCGGTTTTGGGTTCTACAGCCGCTTGCTTGCTATCGCTAGCTGGCTTTGCGCTTGCTGTGGCTGTCGGCTTTTCAGGTGCAAGCGGTCTGTTCATGGCCTCAACGCTGTATGCCTCTCTGCTTGCTTTAGGCTCCCGAATGTGGGGTGCAGTGGCTGGGGTGTTGGGCGAGGATGACTGTACACTGCCGCCACTATCGAGTGCATAAGTGGTCACCCCGTTGCTCGAGGTCTGCTCACTGGTTGCAGCTTGCGAAGTGGTCGTTTTGCTGTCAGCAGCATCTTTGAGCGAATCCATTTTAAGGGTCTGCCCGATTCTGATGACATAGGGCGGATCGATGTTATTGGCGCGTGCAATTTCTTTGTAGTCGTAGCCGTATTCCAACCCTATGCTGAATAGGGTATCCCCTTTTTTAACAGTATAAGTATCGGGTCGCCAGTCACTGCCGCTTTTAGGGGCGCTGGTTTTGGTGATAGATTTGCTGGTAGGTTTGGTGGTGCTTTGTTTGCTGCTTGCAGCAGTTGGGGTGCGGTCGATGACTGGGGCAGGGGTGGTGCTGCAAGCTGCGATTAAAATAATGATGATGAGAAGAAAGCCGTTTCGAATTAAAGTCATAGTTAACTGGTACCGCCAAGCAAGGGCACGAATTTAACCGGCTCTAGTTTGGTCTGTTTGTAGTCGGTGGCTGATTTACGTTCCACCAAGTATAAAATCTGTTCATCTGTCCCTACCGGGATAATCAGCCGACCATGAATGGCAAGTTGATTCAGCAGTTCCTGAGGAATGTGGCTAGCTGCAGCGGTCACCATAATGCCATCAAATGGCGCTAAGTCTGCTAAACCGATATTGCCGTCAGCATGTGCCAGTTTAACATTAATACATTTTAGCTCACGCAGGTGCCCACGCGCTTTCATTACCAGCGGGCGAATGCGCTCCACTGAATATACTTCTTTAGCCAGCTTGGATAACACCGCAGTTTGATATCCGCAGCCAGTACCGATTTCCAATACTTTATCCAAAGGCTTGCCATTGCGCAGCAGCTCAGACATGCGTGCCACGATGTAAGGCTGCGAGATGGTCTGTCCGAAGCCAATCGGCAGTGATACATCTTCATAGGCACGAATCGACAGCGCCTCATCTACAAAAATGTGACGTGGAATACTGCCAATAGCAGACAGCACAACTTCATCTTTGATGCCTTGTTCACGCAGGCGTGACAGCATGCGGTCACGCGTACGCTGTGAAGTCATGCCGATTCCGGTTTGCGATGATTTGAGGATAGCCACTTTAATGAATGCCCATTGAGGAAATGTTAAGTCTAAAAATTGTTAAGCTAGCTTTTAATCCAATCACGAATCTCGCGCATCTGTGTATGATTGGTCAAATCCACCTGTATCGGTGAAATCGATACTCTATTGTTGGCAACTGCATAGAAATCGGTGCCTGCACCACCATCGTTGGGCTGGCCGGCTGCACCAACCCAATACACGGTTTCATTGCGCGGTGTTTTCAGCTGCACCACGGGTTCTGCTTTATGGCGTTTGCCTAAACGGGTGATTTCGCGGCCTTGTAATTGTTCGTAAGGAATGTCCGGTACGTTCACGTTCAGCAAGGTTGGTGAGGTGAAGTTGTTTTTTTGAAATTGCAGCAACAGTTCAACGGCAATGCGTGCGGCCGTTTCAAAATGGGTAGAATTGTGCTGCGACATGGAAACTGCAATCGATGGAATGCCAAGCAGATAACCTTCCATGGCTGCAGCGACTGTGCCGGAGTAAATGGTATCATCCCCCATGTTGGCACCATCGTTGATGCCGCTGATGACCATGTCCGGTAGCGTGTCCATCAGGCCGGTCAGTGCAATATGCACGCAGTCAGTAGGGGTGCCATTCACGTAGAAAAAGCCATTGCCTGCTTTTTTCACGCTGAGCGGTCTGTCCAGTGTCAAAGAATTGCTGGCCCCGCTGCGATTGCGCTCCGGCGCAACCACGGTGATATCCGCAAACTTGGAGATGTGTTCAGCCAGAATATTTAAGCCGGGGGCAAAATAGCCATCGTCGTTAGAAAGCAGGATTTTCATGCGTGACATACAAAGTGAATTTTCATGCCTAAATTATAGTAGAAGTCACCTGCTTTGGCGTGTCAGCCGCGCATAAAATATCGCACAGACAAAAAATATCACGGACAGCACAACTTCAGTCATCGCCAGTTGTGCTGATAGCCCTTGGTCGGACCAGGCGCGCACCACGCCTTCGGTGAAATACAGCAGAATAAACATGCATGACCACTGATAGGTATAGCGTTTGCCGCGAAGTACACCAAACAACGGCAGCAGCAGTGGCAGGGCTTTGAGCATCAGTAATGACCCGCCGGGTTTTAACGGTGCCAGCACGGTTTCCCAAGCCACTGACAGTGCAATCAAGGCAATTAGGCTGATAGAAGCACCTAGCTGTAATGTGTTTTTCATGACCGTGCAGCCTTCGCCATTGCCACTAAAGCCACTCTGGCAGCTTGCGCGTCATAGACTGGCTGATCAAAATCAAAACGCAGCAGTTGATTGCCGCTGGCAGTGGTGGCCAAGACATCAAAGCCATCATAGTCGATGCCGAGCATCTGCGCGTGAGTCGCAGTCACCTGATGAAAATGTCGGCAATAATGCACAAGATTTTCAGCATGATCAGCATTCATGTGCTCCACGATACCGGTTTCTTGCTGACTAAGTGGAGATTCTTTATTTGCTATATCTTCGAACAAATCTACATCCGTCAGCCATGACATTTTGCCAAAACCGCCAATGTAGCGTGCTTGATGAATATGAACGCGGTAAAACGAAAAATCATGCATATCAAAATAACTCGCTGCCTGCGGAAGATAACGCAGATATCGCGCGCGCAAATCCGCATCGGTCTCTTTGAAAATTTTACTGGCTTCGCCCAGTAATGTCAGTCTGGCATTGGCTTGCAAATCCTCAGCACCTGCAAACACCAGTAATGAAACCTTGGGGTTGAGCGCGATGTTTTTGGTGTGCTCGGCCAGTGTGCTAATGAGGATGACCGGCTGGCAATGATGATCTAGTACGAATGGCGCCACCGAGCCAAACGGATACCCTTCAAAACGTGCTGAATGAGTGGAGAGTATGCCGCTGTGGGTGCTGCGTAAAAACTTTCTGGCCTCAATATTTAGATTCATAATTATTCAGATTTATTTGGCGAGTTTCAGTGCAGTTTCAGCCAAGCGTTTGCCCAGTGCGATGCATAGTTTTTTCTCGTCATCGGAAATCGGCCTGTCATCCATAGCGCCGCCAACGTGGCTTGCACCGTAAGGGGTGCCGCCGGTGCTGGTAGCAGATAATGCAGGTTCGGAGTAGGGAAGGCCTACGATGAGCATTCCATGATGCATCAACGGTAGCATCATGGTGAGCAGGGTGGTTTCGTTACCGCCGTGCATGGAGCCGCTGGAGGTGAATACTGCAGCCGGTTTGTTAATGAGCGCACCTTTTAACCACAAACCGCTGGTGCCATCCAGAAAATATTTCATCGGTGCTGCCATGTTGCCAAAACGTGTCGGGCTGCCCAGTGCAACGCCCGCACATTCTTCCAAGTCCTTCAGTTCTGCATACGGATCACCGCTGACAGGAATGTCAGATTCGGTCGCTTCGCAGTTTGCAGAAACTTTAGGCACGGTACGTACACGTGCTTGCACACCGGCAACGCTTTCAACACCGCGTGCAATCAGCTGCGCCATGCTGCGCACGGCACCGCCCTGGCTGTAATAAAGTACTAGGATTTCAGTCATGATAAGCATTCAGTAAGCGATTATTTGAAGCTAAAAGTATACAGCACATCCACGGCGCCTTCTGCCGCGTTAGCGTCCGTTACTGAGTATGTTGTACTCATTGATAGGAGTATGACCTGCGTAATAGAGCCGCTAAGAACGGTTCAGTAAAAGATTCTAAGCTTGTTATCTGACGGCTTATTTATTTTTACGCTTGTCTTTAATACGTTGCTTTTTAGCGTCCAGATCAAACAAGCCAATTGTTTCAACAAGATCACTGAACTTAGCGTAGCCATAATTTCGAGAATCAAAAGCACTGTAATTTTTTATGATATGTTTTTTAATTTCACCAGTGTTCGCATAGCCGTCTTCATCTGATAGAGATTCAATAGCAGAGCGAATCAGCGATACCAGCTTAGTATCCATTGCTAGTTCTTTGGATGTTTTCTTTACTACTGGCTTGAGAGGATTGTTTTGCATGTTTACTGACTCTACTGCATCAGCTTTCAGCTTTATTTTTTCTTGTACAAGCGGTATGGAAGAACCGGCAGTTTGCGCAATATCTGATAGTTTGTTTTGTGTCAGGATTTCCAAATAAATGAATTGATTACAGGCAGCCCTGAGAGACTCTGGCGTTTTTTCTTCTCCAAATCCATATACTAGTTTGCCTGACTCCCTAAAACGTATTGCAAGTCTAGTAAAGTCACTGTCACTCGACACGATGCAAAAACCATCCAATGGAGCAGTGTAGAGCAGGTCCATGGCATCTATTATCAAAGCACTGTCAGTGGCATTTTTGCCCTTGGTGTTGGCATATTGCTGTATCGGTTGTATCGCATGTTTAGGCAGAATTTCTTTCCAACGGCCAAGATTGGTTTGAGTCCAATCTCCGTAAATGCGTCGAACGCTCGCATCGCCAAATCTAGAAATTTCTTCAAATAACTCATCAATTACCGGAATCACACTGAATGTATTATCGGCATCAATCAGCACGGCAAGTCTGGGATTGTTTTTGTCTGTATTCATATTGTTTTCTTAATGACAATATTGCGAAAAGTATATTACATAATCGCTATGTGGATGCGTTGAGCGAATTTATAAAATGAATGCGAAGCTGGTTGGGCAAGTTAAAAGCGTAACTCCTCTCAGTCAAACGCCTTTGTTGATAGTGTTTTGATAACGTAAGGTTTATTTGAAGCTAAAAGTATACAGCACATCCACGGCGCTTTCAGCGCCGGAAGCGCCGCGCACCTGCCACACCGGGGTGATGAAGTAAGTCAGTCGCGCCACGTCCAGCAAACCGCTCACACTTTTTTCATAACTTAAATACAGGTCTGACGTGAGTCGTTTGCCGAAGCTCACGGCGGCAGTTTCTGCATCACTGCCAGCAAAGCTTAATTCATCCAGCCCGGCAGCACGTGCGATTTTGGTTTGCAGCGGTACCGACTCGTTGCTGGAGAACAGTGCACCTGCTGCCAGTGACAGCATGGCATACTGATTTTTGCCGGCCTGGTCTAAACCATGACCGAGTACTAGCCAGGACAGTTTTTCGGTATCTGAAACATTGGGGTTGGACACCAGTTTGGTGGCTGGCGCGAGTGCGGTGCCGGTAATTTCCACACCGGCGCTGACAGGTTTGGTGTTGCGCATGGCGCGGATATCTAGCCCCGGATTATCGATAGGGCCGTTAAAATTGATAATGCCGCGTTGGATATTGAGCAATTGACCATAGGCCATGAAAGTGCCGCGGGTTACCGATACGCTGCCAACGGCGTTGGGCTGCTCTTGTGTTAGACCATTGAGTGTCACCTGACCGGCCAGCATGGCATCCAGCCCAAGTCCACGCAGTGCAAAATCTTCCCCAAGGTTGATTTTGAAATTATCCAGCAGCACTTGCAGGGGAGCTTGCTTCTGCACTTCGCTGCGGCCGATGACAACCACATCTTCACCCAGGCTAGGTGCATTTTCTCCGGCAATTTCAATTAGGCCTTTTTTAACAAAAAAATCGCCTGATACACGCAGAATGTCGTCTTGCAATACGGTTTTACCACTACCGTTCAAAATGAGCAGGCGATCAGTGCGTGAGAGCGCAGTGAACTGGTCGGCTTTCCAATCCAGTGACAGTTTTGGCTGTGTATTGTTGAGCATGGCAAAGCCGCTGGTGCTGATGCTGCCGGTCTCACCACTCCAAACGAAGTGATTGATTTGCAGTTTATCCTGCTCGAACACGGCATCAAAGCTGCCTTGCTTGAGTGCCAAACCTTGTGAGGCCAAATTCAACATCAAATCTTGACCATTAGACTTGCCACGGAAATTGGGGGTGGCAACCGTGCCATCTGCACTGGCACTCAGATTGATTTTTCCGTCTAGCTCGGCATCTGCCAAGCTGTTAGGGAAGGGTACCCAAGCCAGTGAGCTGAGTGTCGCGACTGCGTCCAGTTTGAACGGGCTGCTGCTGAGTAAGGCAAATCCATCAGCTGACTGGCTGATGGCCGTGTTGAGCTGAGCTTGTATGGTACCTAGTTTTTCACCGGCAACATCTAAATTAGCATCTATTTTTCCGTTCACAATATTGAGCATGAAACTGGCTTTGCTTAGCCCAAGTGGAATTGGCTCTGCATTGAATTTGTTGATCATAAAATCGCCATCATCACGCGCTAGGTTGATGCTACCGTTGATTTTGTCTTGTGCTGTGATGTTCCAGCCACCGGAAAATGTGGGGCTGCCTTGCAGGCTGTTGGGCATGATAAAGATGTCTTCAGGTAGATCTGTCAGCATCAGTTTACTAATCGTGCCCTGACTGTTGAGCTGACCGTTATTGAGGTCTACCAATTGAATATCCACTAGGCCGTTGGCAAATTGCAGAACGGCTTTTTCTAGTCGGGTATGTTGTGCCGACAGTTTCAGTGGGGACGGGGCTTTGAGTGCAATGCTGGTTTCTCCCTGATAAGTCAGCTGTTGCAAAAAGCCTTGCCAGAATTTGTCCTGACGCTGTGTTTTGATGCCGCCATTAAAAGCGACTATCCACTGCTGCTGTGGATTCTGTGCTGTAATTTTGAGCTGATGTTCAGACAGCATTCCATTTAAATCGACTTGTACGTCTAGTGGCGGGCGCTCACCGAATTGAACTGCATTCGCTTTGATATTGGCTGAAAGTCTGCCGGATTCAGTATGCTGAATTTCGGCATCTGCCTGCACGCTGGCAAGTTTAAGCAGACCACCCTGCTGTATATTCTTTGCTTTCAAAGTGAGGCTGCTGATTAAGTTCTCAAAACTACCTTTAAGAGTACCTTTTGCCGTCACATCTCCAGCCAGCTCGGCGCTAAAGGCGTTCAGCTGCGGCAAGTTGGCCTGCCAGTTCAATATGCTGTTCTCGGCACCTGCATCCCCGTTTGCCTGAATCTGGTTTTGGCCCAAATTTGCCTGCAGGGCGAGTGCTTGCAGTTGATTGTGAATCCAGTTGGCGCTAGCCTGCAAAGTTAAAGGGTGGTCACGCCACTGACTGTTTGCAGTGCGTAGCTGCATATGCAAATCTGGCTGTGGCTGCAGCTTGCCGTTGATATTCGCTTCCAGATTGAGTTGCCCTTGCGGGTAGGTGCCCAGACGTTCGGTGCGTAGTTCTGCTATGCGTAGATTAAGCTGTAGCGGGTTCTCCTGTGTAAGGCTAATGAATCCATCCAGTGTGATGCGCCCGGCGATGTTTTCAGTCGCAGCGTTTGCATCGGCAGGCTGCAGGCGAAGTTTGCCTTGGTGCTGTGCCAGCACATGGTCGCTATTAAAATTCAGTTGCTCCAGACTGCCGCTTAATAGGGTTTTAAAGTCATATTCAAATTCAGCATCATTACCGGATTCAAGCTTGGTGATTTGCACTAAGCCTTGCAGTGCAAATGGTTTGGCAGTTCCCAGTTGCACGTTGGCATGCACATCGCCCCAAGGGGTTTTGGCTTCAGACAAGTTGAGCGTGATGTGATGTGCGTTGGCTGCCAGATTGAATCGCACCTGATGTAAAACTTGCTGTTCACCTTTCGAGATAATCAGCACTTCCTTGATTTCTGCCTGTGTAATACTGATAGGCAGCGGCAGGGTGATTTTTTCCGGCAGTCCACCACTGGGCTCGGCAGGTTTGTCCGTTTCTTTAAGCTCAACGATGAGCCGTTGTGCTTTCAGTACATGCACCTGCAACGTGCCATCAGCTGGCGAAAGCTGCCACTGTGCGCTTAATTGTTCTAGTTTTAAATGAATGTTATCCAGATCATGCTCAAAACTATTCAAGCTTGAATTGATACTAATCGGCATTTCGCTGTGTGCAATCGGCAGCAAACTCAGTGTCATGAGTATCAGAAATAAATTCAGGTATCGACGTATCATTAGAACGCTACCCCTATGTTGAAATGGATGCGGTAATCTTTGGTTTCCTGACCATAGGCAATATCGGCACCGATTGGGCCAGCCGGACTTTTCCAGCGTGCGCCCAAACCATAGCCGAATACAGGGTCGATATCTTTCATGCTGTTCGCTGCATTACCAAAATCAGTAAAGACTGCTACGCCCCACTGTGAAGTGAGCCATTGAATCAGCTCTATGCTACCGGTGGCCAGATATCTGGCAGCGGCAATGGCATCGCCCTCACGCACGCCCAAGCTCTGGAAATCATAACCACGCACGGATTGGTCACCACCGGCACGGAACAGATACGTTACAGGCACATTGTCGCCACCGTTCACCATGCCCAGTTCGGCACGCGTAATCAACTGTGTCTTGCTACCTAGTGGGTAATAGCCAAAGCCTCTGATATAAGTCTGTAAGAACTGACCACCTGAAAGCTGCTCAAGTGGTGCGCCGGTAAATTGGGCGTTCAGCAGATAGCCGCGCGTCGGGTTCATGTTGTTGTCGGTGCGGCGTAGAGTTACGCCATAAGATAGTGTGGCGGCATAGTTGGTGTTAGATTCCGCACCATCCAGTTTTACGTGTTCTGCCAACAGGTTGCTACCCACATATTGCTCAAAACTGGGCAAGCCCCAGGCGCGGCGCACACCAAACAAGCCGGATGTTGTGGTTTGGCCTTCAATGTCGGTGCGAATGACATTGCTGTTGATGCTGTCGCGGTAGCCTTGTCTGGTAGTTGGCAGCCGTATGTCTGCCAGCAGGTTTTGAGAGAGCTGTTCTAGGCGCAGACTGCTGGTGAGACGCCAGCCGTCCTGCAGAAAATTGAGGTCTGTGAGTGTGGTTTGGATGCGCGCGCCAGTATTGGTACTGAAACCGGCACCCAAGCCGACTCGGATTTCCGGATGTTCAATGACGACGACTTTAACCGGCGCATACAGCTTGCCATCACCGGGTTGTGGGTTTCTGTGATCGGCGGTAATTTCTACACTTAAAAAATAACCGGTGGCCTGAAGTTTGTTCTTGAAATCAAGAAGCTGTGCCTGACTATATTCATTTCCCGGTTGAATCGGGTTGACGTTTTTAACAACTTTCACAGGATAACGGCTTAAGCCTTCAATTTCAGTTTCACCGAAATATAGTAGAGGGCCACTGTCGATTTGTACTTTGAGATTTGCGGTGTTGGTGTTGAGGTCTACGCTGGCTTGGCTATTGCTGATGCGGGCGTTGGGGTAACGTTCAAGTAACAGTCTAGTGAGCAGTTGGCGCTTGGCTTGTGACCAGCTATCTTGCTTGAACTGCATGCCTGATTTGAGTGGCCAGTTACTTCGTAAGGTTTCTTCGCGCTGTGCAGGTTTATCAGATTGCCCGATGACCGCGCCTTGAAATTCAATCTCGATTTTATCTACCAGCACGGGTGGGCCGGGAATAACCTTGAAATGTGCAATATTCTTGCCGGGTGTTTGCTCTAGCTTGGACTCTACCTGAACTGAAAAATAGCCTTCGGTTTCCAGCAGCGATTTAATCTGCTGCGGTGCTTTTTGATATAGGCGCTGAAATTCTCTGGGGTTGATACGCGGATTATTTTTGCTGGTGATAATTTCCAGATGCTGCTCGAGTAACGATTCCAAATCGCCAGGTGCATCAAGTTCGATCTGGTAGTCATCAGCTGCGAGCACATTGCAGCTGAAAGTCAGAACTAGCAGGCACAAGATAAGGCGGTTAAACATGGGTTAACCACCTTTTTGTCATTCTATTTTCATTTGCTCCGGCTTGCGCGCCAGATAAGGTATTAAATTCTATTGACAAGTTCCGTAGCTTTACCGATATAACTGGCTGGAGTCAGTTCCAGTAAATATTGTTTTGCATTATCAGGGATGTTTAATTCTTTGATAAACGCGTGCAGTGAGGTTTGGTTAATACCGCCTTTGCCGCGTGTCAGTTCTTTTAGTTGTTCGTATGGATTCTCAATACCATATCGACGCATCACAGTTTGAATTGGTTCCGCTAATACTTCCCAGCTGTTGTCCAAATCCTCTGCCAGTCGCGCTGGGTTGACTTCCAGTTTGTTCAGGCCGCGCAGGCATGAGTCATAGCCTAGCAAGGTATAGCCAAATGCCACACCCATATTGCGCAGCACAGTGGAATCGGTCAGGTCACGTTGCCAGCGTGAAATAGGCAGTTTTTCTGCCAGATGACGCAGCACCGCATTGGCCAAGCCCAGATTGCCTTCCGAGTTCTCAAAGTCAATCGGATTGACTTTGTGCGGCATGGTGGACGAACCGATTTCGCCGGCTTTCACTTTCTGTTTGAAATAACCGACTGAGATGTAGCCCCAGATATCGCGGTTAATATCAATCAGAATGGTATTGATACGTGCCAGCACATCATAGAGCTCAGCCATGTAATCATGTGGCTCAATCTGAATGGTCATTGGGTTGTAAGTTAAGCCCAATGATTCCACAAATTTCTTGGCGAAGCTTTCCCAATCAAAATCTGGATAGGCAGATAGATGCGCATTGAAGTTGCCCACCGCACCATTGATCTTGCCCAAAATTTCATTGCTGGCTAACTGTTTTTGCTGACGCTGAAGGCGATACACCACGTTGGCCAGCTCCTTACCCATGGTGGTGGGTGAGGCTGTTTGCCCATGCGTGCGAGACAACATGGGCTGAGCAGCCAGCTCTTTAGCCAGTTCGGTCATGCGGCTGATAAGTTTGTTCAGGAAAGGCAGCATGACTTGGTCACGTGCTGCTTTCAACATTAAAGCGTGAGAGAGGTTATTGATGTCTTCAGAAGTGCAGGCAAAGTGAATAAACTCACTCGCTTTCTTGATTTCCGGATTGGCATCAAACTTTTCTTTAAGCCAGTATTCCAGCGCTTTTACATCATGGTTGGTGCGCGCTTCAATTGCTTTGACCTGTGAGGCATCTTCTTCGGAAAATTCAACAATGGCGGTATCTAGCTCTTTGATGGTGTCTGCGCTGAAAGAAGAAATTTCACCGATTTCCTTTGCTGCGGCTAGTGCCTTTAGCCATTCAACTTCTACCAGCGCACGGTGTTTAATCAGGGCATATTCACTAAAGTAAGGGCGCAGTGCATCGAGTTTGGATTGGTAGCGGCCATCAAGCGGAGACAGCGCGTTGAGCGTGGTAAGCGACATAACAGGTCTTTCAAACAGCAATCAATAATCTGCTATTTTACCTTAATTTTACGTCGCTTACCTCCCAAGGGCGGTATCACTCGAATGTTAAACGCTGAGCATGTCAACAAAAGTGTTGACTGGTGTAGCTTCCAGGGTCTTTGCATCTAAACATAGATTCAGGATTTGCGCTTGTTTGCCGGCATCAAAGCGGCGTGCCAGGTTGATCTTGAATTTTTTCACTAATTCGGGCATGCCTTCTCCACGGCGGCGTCTGTGGCCAATCGGGTATTCCACGGCGATGTTTTCAGAACTGGTGCCGTCTTTGAAGAACACTTGCACGGCGTTGGCGATCGAGCGTTTTTCCGGATCAAGATAATCGCGCGTGTATTCCGCTTTTTCCACACAGACCATTTTTTCGCGAATTGCATCAATGCGTGGGTCGGCCGCCGCTTCATCTTCGTAATCCTGCGCGGTGAGGTTACCTTTGAGCAGACCCACCGCAGTCATGTATTGAATGCAGTGGTCGCGGTCGGCTGGGTTATCCAGCGGGCCAGTTTTGTCGATGATGCGAATCGCAGATTCATGGGTGGTGATGACGATTTTATCAATCGCAGCAATCTGCTCCATGGTTTGGATGCGACTGCCGATTTGTTTGTTGAGCTGCAATGCGCATTCCACAGCGGTCTGCGCATGGAACTCGGCCGGGAAAGAAATCTTGAACAGTACATGTTCCATCACATAAGAGCCGTAAGGGCGCTGGAATTTAAAGGCGTTGCCTTTGAACAGCACATCGTAAAAGCCCCAAGTTTTAGCGGTGAGTGCGGATGGGTAACCCATTTCGCCTTGCATGGTCATCCATGCCAAGCGAACGGCACGTGAAGTGGCGTCACCCGCAGCCCAGGATTTACGTGAACCGGTGTTAGGGCTATGTCGATAAGTGCGCAGGCTTTGGCCATCGACAAAGGCATTGGAAACCGCGTTGATGATGTCTTCTTTGGTGCCACCTAGCAGTTTGGTCACGACAGCAGTGGAGGCGATTTTGACCAGAATGACGTGGTCTAGGCCGACACGGTTGAAACTGTTTTCCAGTGCCAGCACCCCTTGAATCTCGTGCGCCTTGATCATGGCAGTGAGTACATCTTTTACTGTGAGTGGGGCTTTGCCTTCGGCCACGTTTTTGCGTGACATGTAATCGGCCACAGCCAAAATCCCGCCCAAATTGTCAGAAGGGTGTCCCCATTCGGCGGCCAGCCAGGTATCGTTAAAGTCCAGCCAGCGGATCATGGCGCCAATATTGAAGGCGGCAAGAATCGGATCAAGCTGATATGATGTGCCAGGCACTTTTGCACCATTGGGGACGACGGTGCCAGGAACGACAGGGCCTAATAATTTTGTGCAAGCCGGGTAATCCAGCGCTTCGAAGCCGCAGCCCAGGGTATCCATCAGGCAGTTACGCGCGGTATCAAAGGCTTCATCGCTATTGATTTCATAATCGGCGACATAGTTGGCGATGTCGACCAGCACTTGGTCGGGGGTGGGGCGGACATTAGAAATGTGAGATGACATGTTTTGCTCTTTAAATTAAAAAAATGTTGATTAGGTATTAACTGTCATTGCGAACCGAAAATATGACAATCCATATAGCTCTATCTTTCTGGATTGCCACGGGCTTAGGCCCTCGCAATGACATTGTGTTTGTTTAGCGTATGCTAGTGGCACAAATTGCAATGAATAAATATTTATCGTTTATCAATAGTGACGAATGGTCTGTTCTCCGGCCCGGTGTATTCTGCGTTCGGGCGAATAATCTTGTTATCCACGCGCTGCTCAATGACATGGGCAACCCAGCCGGTGGTGCGCGAGATCACAAAAATCGGGGTGAACATGCCAGTGGGGATGCCCATCATGTGATAACTCGATGCGCTGTACCAGTCGAGGTTGGGGAACATTTTTTTCTCGCGCCACATGGTGCTTTCGATGCGGTCGGAAATATCGAATAACGTCATGTCACCTTTGTCTTCGCAAAGCTTGCGGCTGACCGCTTTGATGGACTCGTTGCGTGGGTCGGCAATCGTATACACCGGGTGACCGAAACCAATGATGATTTCCTTGCGAGCCATGCGCTGCATGATGTCGGCTTCTGCTTCGTCCGCGTTTTTGTAGCGCTCGATGATTTCCATGGCGGCTTCATTGGCCCCGCCATGTTTGGGCCCGCGCAGGGCGCCGATAGCGCCAGTGATGCACGAGTACAAATCGGATAAAGTACCCGCCACCACGCGCGCGGTAAAGGTTGAGGCATTGAACTCATGCTCGGCATACAGCACCAGCGAGGTGTTCATGGCCTGAATGTGTAAATCAGAAGGTTTTTTACCGTGCAGTAGATGCAGAAAATGCGCGGCGATTGAATCTTCGTCGCTTTCAACCTCTATGCGTTTCCCATTGTGGCTGTAGTGGTACCAGTACAGCAGTATGCCACTGAAGCATGAAATCAGCCGGTCACCCAGATCTTTAGCTGCTTCGATGTTGCGATCTGAGGCTTCAGGTTCCAGTGTGCCCAGCATAGAACAGCCGGTACGCATGACGTCCATCGGGTGTGCATTGGCCGGAATTTGCTCCAGCACTTTTTTCAAGGCCTCAGGAATGCCACGCAGTTTTTTAAGTTTCTGATGATAGGCCGTGAGCTGTGCCTGTGTGGGCAGTTCGCCGTGAATCAGCAGATAAGCCACTTCTTCAAAGGTGGCGTGTTTGGCCAGTTCGATAATGTCATAGCCGCGGTAGTGCAGGTCATTGCCGGTGTGGCCAACGGTACAAATGGCGGTAGTACCGGCTGCAACTCCCGCCAACGCGACGCCTTTTTTCTTTTTTGGGGCATCTGCTTGAGATGATAAGGTGGCAGTGGACATGCTATTTTCTCCCTTAATAATCTATTTTTCAGCTTTAAAAAGCGCGTCCAGTTTCTGTTCGTAACTGTGATAATTCAAATGCTCGTAAAGCTCTGCACGGGTTTGCATCAGTGGCAGCACATTCGCTTGTGTGCCGTCTTTGCGAACCGCCTCATACACCTTAAGTGCCGCCTGATTCATGGCACGGAACGCTGATAGCGGATAAAGCACCATGCTCACGTTGGCACCGGCAAGCTCATCTACCGTGAATAAAGGCGTGGAGCCGAACTCGGTAATGTTGGCCAGCACCGGCACTTTGACCGCTTCGGCGAATTTTCTGTACATATCTAAATCTGTCATGGCTTCCGGGAATATCATGTCAGCGCCCGCCTCAACACATGCACAGGCACGGTCAATCGCAGACTGCAGACCTTCCACCGCCAGTGCATCAGTGCGCGCCATGATCACAAAGTCCGGGTCGGTTTTTGCATCAACCGCGGCTTTCACGCGGTCTACCATTTCGGCCTGGGTCACAATCGCTTTGTTCGGGCGATGGCCGCAGCGTTTGGCCTGCACCTGGTCTTCAATATGCACCGCAGCAGCACCAGCCTTGATGACACTTTTAATCGTGCGCGCAATATTGAATGCACCGCCAAATCCGGTATCGATATCCACCAATAGCGGTGTGTCGGTGATGTCGGTAATACGGCGTACGTCAATCAGCACGTCTTCCAGTGTGGAAATGCCCAGGTCAGGTAACCCCAGTGAGCCTGCCGCTACGCCGCCGCCTGAGAGGTAAATGGCTTTGTAACCGGTCTGAGTCGCCAGCAGTGCGTGATAGGCATTGATGGCGCCGATAATTTGCAGCGGCTTTTCAGCGGCTAGGGCAGCACGGAAACGTGCGCCTGCGGAAGTGAGTTTTGTCATGATAGTCAGTTAAAAAAATGAGGAATCGGCTTGTTCGGGAATGGCAACGTCGGTGACTTTGGCCTTTTGCAGCACTTCCCAGAAATAACGATATGTCGCGCGGTCATGCAATTCGCCTGCATACTGTATCGGGCCCCAGTCCGCGGCTTGTGCAGCCAGCAGAATATTGGCTGCATCCGTCACTTCGTCATAATTCGGTTTCATAGCGTCTACAATCGCTTGAATCTGTGTCGGATAAATGCTCCACATACGCAGAAAACCGAATTCATTGCGCGCGCGGCTGGCGTCGCTCTGTGTGGTTTCCACGTTTTTAAGGTCTAGGGTCACGTTGTGCGCAGGTACCACGCCGTTAGCCAATGCAGCGGCCACCACTTCGGCCTTGGCGCGCGCCAGCAGGCGGTGTTCAAACTGGCCTGGGCTGCGCATGGCACTGGCCGGAATCGCACCGTGGTGTGCACTGACAAAATCCATCAGGCCAAAGTCCAGCACCTGCAGCCAGGGCAGGGTGGCAATTTCATGCACTTGTTTCAAAGCGCCGTGAGTTTCAATCAGGATGTGCACCGGAATCTCGCGGTTGATGCCGTAAAACGTTGCTGCCTTTTGCAGGTAAGCAATCATCTCCTTGGCTTGTGCAATATCGGTGCATTTGGGAATGGTGATATAACGCAGCACCTTACCGGCACCACCTACCAAAATGTCGATATCCTGTTTCCAAGCCGGATGGGTGTAATCGTGGATGCGTGCACCTGCCATGTGATGTTTATTGGCATCAGAGTTGAGTACGCGCACAATCATCTCTGCATGATCGCGCTCTTGGCCAGATGCGGCGCCATCTTCGCAGTCACAGGTGATGTCAAATACGGGACCTATGCTGTCCTGTAATGACAGTGCTTTTAGAATCAACTTTTCGCTACCGGCAAAGTGTTCACATGCCGGAATCAGTGGGAATGGTTTTTCGCCTTCAAACAAGGCTTCGTTTGGATGCACAGCCATTTATTGGTTTCCTTTGCGTGGCATGAGTACGGTGTAATCAAGGTCTAATACAACATTCGGGTGATAGCCGTCTGCTGTTTTTATTGCAGCGATTTCGGCAGGCGCGGTGTTTTTAATACCTACCATACGCAGGCGCAGTGCTCCGGCATCTGTTCTGCCTGCAATCTCCCAGCGCTCCAGCACTTCGGTGTAGCTATAAATCGTGTCACCGGCAAAGCTGGGGTTGGCGTGCGTGCCGGCATTAATCGCCAGAATAGCCAGCGCATTTTCCAGCCCTTCATAACTCAGGCTGCGGCAGATGGAAATGACGATACCGCCATATACCAGACGTTTGCCAAACGTTGAGTTTTGCATCATGTGAGCATCAAAATGCAAGCGTGCATTGTTTTGATAGAGCCGTGTCGCCAGCGAATGGTCGCTGTCGTTGATGGTCATGCCGGAAGGGTGGTTGATGCGTTCGCCGGGCTGGTAATCTTCCCAAAAATATTGACCGCCAGTCGCTTGTGTTTCAAAGCCTTTAAGTGACAGCTGCTCCGCAACGCACAATTGCGCAGGCGCAACAAAGGCCGGCAAATCCGGAATGACTGTTTCCGGTGCTGCGGCGTTTAAATCTTTTTTGTGCACCATGACCCAGCGCACCCAGCTTAATACCGGCTGCTGGTTCTGATTAACTGAAGTCGAACGCACATATACCACACCACTTTTGCCATTTGAGTTTTGTTTTAGGCCAATGACGGTGCTGGATGTACTTAAGGTGTCACCCACGTAGACTGGGCGCAAGAAACGCACATCGGCATAACCCAGATTGGCAACGGCGTTGACGGAAATATCGGGTACAGTTTTGCCGAAGGCAATGTGAAAAGCCAGCAGGTCATCCACCGGTGCATTGTCCAGGCCTAGAGCATGCGCAAATGGCGCACTGCAATGTAGCGGGTTACGTACACCGGTGAGTGCGATGTACAGCGCTGCATCTCCAGCCGTAATCGTGCGTGGCGTTGCGTGCTGAATCACCTCATTGAGTTTGAAGTGTTCGAAGAATCGCCCGGCATTAATTTTTTGGTTGTTGGTCATTTATATGTAGTCTTCTTCAAGTTCTGCAATCGCTTCGTGCAGTTTAATCAGACGCTGCGCGGCCTTAATATGATGATGTTCTACCAGTTTGTCATTCACCACCACAGTGCCGCGACCAGCTTCATTCGCTTCTTTCAGTGCCTTGATGATAGTGCGCGCATGTGCCACTTCTGTAGCTTTCGGCGTATAAGCGTCATTGCAATAGGCAATTTGCGCGGGGTGCACCAGCGATTTGCCATCCATGCCGATATCGCGCCCTAGTCTGCAAGCATATTCGAATGAATGCATGTTTTTGAAATCACTGGTAATGCCGTCAATCACACCTTTACCGTAGGCTCTTGCCGCCAAAATCACCAGTGAAAGCGAGGTGAGTATCGCCATGCGTTCATGGGTGACATGCGCATGCAGCTGAGAAATTAGGTCCGAAGTTGCCATTACCATGCAATTGACTCTATCGGAAGCCGCAGCAATCTCTTTGGCGTTGAGCACGGCAATCGGGCTTTCTATCATCACCATCATCGGCATATGGCTGCCACCAGCCTCATCCAAATACTGTTGTGCTTTTAAAACATCTTCACGTGACTCGATGTTGGGAAACAAGATAGCATCTGCGCCGATGTTGGCGACTGCCTTGATGTCATCCAGCCCCCATTCGGAATCCAGATTATTGACGCGCACCACCACTTCACGATTGCCGTAGCCGCCTGCTTTGACGGCTTCAACCACATTGCTGCGTGACTGCACTTTGGCATCTACCAATATCGGGTCTCCTAAATCCAGAATAACCGAGTCGGCCGATAACGTGCGTGCGCGCTCAAGATAATGCTGGTTGCAACCCGGCACATATAGCATGGAGCGTCTTGGACGGATGTGATGTTCCATATTGTGTGACTTTTTAGTTATGGTCTTGAATCGATTATATAGAGGATATTATTTTTATGTCAACATATATCTTATGTCTTATATAAGATATAAAACACTAGACTAATTTATTTTATCATGTTATAAATTCTCAACAGTAAATTAATGGTGTTAAAACCTTTTAGTTTTTTTTGTGGATTCAATCAATCTGCATAGGCAAGAGAGTGTTCTTAATTGCACGGATATATATATGAATAAGCAACTGATTTCACCGAGCTACAGACCTTTATATGATCAGATTAAGGTGTTAATTACACAGAGTCTGATTGGTGGTGAATGGCGCCCAGGCGAAATGATTCCAAGCGAAATGGAGCTGGCAGCAAGATATAAGGTCAGTCAGGGCACAGTGCGCAAGGCGATCGATAGTCTGGCAGCCGAGAATATTCTAATACGCAGGCAAGGTAAAGGTACCTTTGTCGCCACGCACAATGCCGATGTCATTAAGCTACGTTTCTTGCGGTTAACTTCTGTGACTGGCAATAAGGAGCTGTTGCAGAACGAATTTATTTCCTGTGAGAAAACCAAAGCCAGCGCACATATTTCCAAGATTCTGGATATCAAAGCCGGTGCTACCACCATCGAGGTAAAGCGTCTGCTGACGTTTTCTGGCCGTCCGCTGATTTACGACCACATAGTTGTACCGGCAGTGCCATTTAAAGGGCTGAACGGCAATAAGGTGATTGAATGCAATGGTTCCATGTACAGCATGTATGAATCGCAGTTTGGCATACGCATGGTGCGCGCTGAAGAACGTTTGAAAGCAGTAGCGGCCACGGGCGAAGTGGCGAAGGCGCTGGGTGTGAAAGAAGGCTATCCCTTATTGAGCATTGAGCGTGTGTCATTTACCTACGGCGATAAACCGATGGAGTGGCGCTTAGGCCTTTGTCTAACCGATGACCATCATTATCTGAGCGAACTTGAATAAAACGCTCTAGCGTTTTAATGAATAGTATTGAAAGGCAATACATGGATGACTTAAAACAACGTGCGCTGGATTATCACCAGTTTCCCGTGCCAGGGAAATTGAGTGTGGAGTCATCCAAGCCTTGCACCACGCAAGATGATTTGTCATTGGCGTACACGCCGGGTGTGGCGGAACCGGTACGTGAAATTCATGCGGATGCTGCCAATGCTTACAAATATACCAACAAGGGCAATCTGGTGGCGGTGATTACCGATGGCACCGCAGTATTGGGTCTAGGCAATATGGGGGCGCTGGCCAGCAAGCCGGTGATGGAAGGTAAAGCGGTTTTATTCAAGCGCTTTGCAGGGATTGATGTGTTTGATATTGAAGTGAATGCCAAAACGCCCGACGAGTTTATTGAAACTGTGGTGAATATTGCGCCAACTTTTGGCGGTATTAATCTGGAAGACATTGCCGCACCGCACTGTTTCTATATTGAAAACGAATTGAAAAGACGCCTCGATATTCCGGTGTTTCATGATGACCAGCATGGCACGGCAGTGATTGTGGCGGCCGCATTAATCAACGCCTTAGAGCTGCAGGGCAAAACATTAGCTAAAGCAAAAATCGTATTTTTAGGCGCCGGGGCTGCAGGCTGCTCCTGTGCCAAGCTGCTCAAGCTGATGGGCGCCACAGATATCACCATGGTGGACAGAACCGGTGTGCTGGATACAGACCGAGCCGATCTTCATGACAATAATCGTGAGCTGGCGATTCAGTCCGGTGCGATTAAAAGCTTGGATGCCGCGATGCAGGGCGCAGATGTGTTTATCGGTGTTTCAGCTAAAAATGCATTAGACGCAAACTTGGTTAAAAGCATGGCAAAAAATCCGGTTATTTTTGCGCTGGCCAACCCTGACCCGGAAATACTCCCAAGCGTGGCACATGCGATTCGTGATGATATTTTGATGGCGACAGGGCGCAGTGATTTCCCGAATCAAGTGAATAACGCTTTGTGCTTTCCTTACCTATTTCGCGGAGCACTCGATGCGAAAGCCAAGCAGATTACCGACAAGATGAAAATTGCGGCAGCCTATGCGCTAAGTGAATTGGCGCGTGAACCGGTGCCGCAAGAAGTGCTGGATGCCTACAAGCTTAAACAGCTCAGTTTCGGCAAGGATTACATCATTCCCAAACCGTTTGATCCGCGTTTGATGCAGTTTGTGTCAAAAGCGGTGGCCGAGGCAGCCTGAGATGGAAAAGCGTAATCGCCCCAAGAATCTCAACCTGTTCACGATACGGCTGCCAATTAACGCCATTGTGTCGATTATGCATCGTATGAGCGGTATGGCGCTGTTTTTGATGATTCCGGCTTTACTGTGGGCGCTTAATGCATCGGTGCAAAGTGCACAGACTTACGTGGATTTGAGTCTGACACTAAAACATTGGCTAGTGAAATTGCTGCTGATTGCGCTGTCATGGGCGTTTTTTCATCACTTTTATGCCGGGCTGCGCCACTTGGCGATGGATGTGCATTGGATGACCACCCTGCAGAAAGCCAGATTATCCAGTCGGCTGGTATTGGTGCTAGTGGCGATATCCGTGATTTTATTTGCCGTGAAGATTTGGTGAGGCGTTAGAAATGCTGATTGAACTGCTCACCAAGCGTTATCCCGGCATGCGGCTCTGGCTAGCACAACGATTGTCTGCTGTGTTTATGGCGGCTTATTTGTTGCTGTTTGCACTGTTAGTGTTGTTCAAACAGCCGCAAGGTTTTGAAGGCTGGCATGCACTGATGTTGCCTTGGTGGTGGCGTGTACTGACACTGTTATTTTTTGTATCGCTCATCATGCATGCCTGGCTGGGGGTGCGTGATGTGTTTAAGGATTATATTTTTAATTTAAGACTGCGTGCTGTGTTGCAGGTGCTGGTGGATGTGCTGCTGGTGCTGTATCTGGGCTGGGCTGTCATGATTTTATGGAGTATGTAGCTGTGGCGATACAAACACATCAATTTGATGCAGTGATTGTGGGCGGTGGCGGTGCAGGCTTGCGTGCTTCGCTGCAACTGGCGGAAGCGGGCGTAAAAGTTGCGGTGCTGTCCAAGGTGTTTCCGACGCGTTCCCATACCGTGGCAGCGCAAGGGGGTATTGCTGCAGCTTTGGGCAACGTGTCAGGTGATAACTGGCTGTGGCATATGTACGACACGATTAAAGGCTCTGATTATTTAGGTGACCAAGACGCGATTGAATTTATGTGCAAAAACGCAGCCAAAGCGATTATTGAGTTAGAGCATTTTGGTATGCCGTTTGACCGTTTGGAAAACGGCAAAATCTTTCAGCGTCCGTTTGGCGGCATGACGCAGAATTACGGTGAAAAACCGATTTCCCGCACCTGTGCGGTGGCCGACAGAACCGGCCATGCCATGCTGCACACCTTGTATCAGCGCAACATTCGCGCCAATACCCAGTTTTTTGTGGAATGGTTTGCGCTGGACTTGATTCGTGACGCGGATGGCGATGTGCTGGGGGTGGTTGCGCTGGAAATTGAAACCGGTGACATTCATATTCTGCAAGCCAAAACCACCTTGCTGGCCACTGGCGGTGCAGGGCGTATTTTTCAGGCTAGCACTAATGCCTTTATCAATACCGGCGATGGTTTAGGGATGGTGGCGCGAGCAGGACTGCCGTTGCAGGACATGGAGTTCTGGCAGTTTCACCCCACCGGTGTGCTGCATGCGGGTGTACTCATTACCGAGGGCGTGCGTGGCGAAGGCGGTTATCTGGTCAATTCAAATGGCGAGCGCTTTATGGAGCGCTATGCGCCCAATGCCAAGGATTTGGCCAGCCGTGACGTAGTGTCGCGTGCCATTGCCACAGAAATTAAAGAGGGTCGAGGTGTTGGCAAAAACAAGGATGCCGTGTATCTGAAACTGGATCATTTAGGCGAAGAGCTGATCAGCAAGCGCCTGCCGGGCATACGTGAAATCGCCAAAACTTTTGCTAATGCCGACCCGATTAAAGACCCGATTCCTATCGTGCCTACTGCGCACTATATGATGGGTGGCATCCCCACCAATTTGGATGGTCAGGTGGTGGAATATGGTAATGGCAGCGAACAGAAAGTGAATGGCCTCTATGCGGTGGGTGAGTGCGCATGCGTGTCTGTGCATGGTGCCAACCGCCTAGGTTCCAATTCACTTTTGGATTTAGTGGTGTTTGGTAAGGCCGCGGGCGATAAGATGGTGAGCGAAATTCGCGCAAACTCAGCCCACAAACCTTTACCGGCCAATGCAGCGGACATGACGTTATCACGTATTGCAAGGCTGGATGGCAAAACCGATGGTGAAAATGTGACCGATGTAGGTGCTGCCATGCGTAAAACCATGCAGAACCACTGTGGTGTGTTCAGATTTCCGGAGCTGCTGGAACAAGGGGTGGCTGAAATGGAAAAAGTCGCTGAACGTGCACAGAATATTCAGATTAAAGACAAAAGCAAGGTATTTAACACTGCGCGGGTGGAAGCACTGGAGCTGGATAACTTAATGGAAGTGGCGGTTGCCACCATGCAGGCTGCAAATAACCGTAAAGAAAGCCGTGGTGCGCATGCACGTGCTGATTTTGCAGAACGTGATGATGAGAACTGGCTCAGCCATTCGCTGTATTACAAGAATGACCACAAGATGGTTTACAAGCCCGTTCGTTTGAAACCCTTAACGGTGGAACCGTTTGTGCCAAAAGCTAGGACCTATTAATGAAAAACCGCATCTTTAGGCGCATTGCTTCGTTGCGCGGTACTCACCCCCTCGCCGTACTATCTGTACTGTCTCGGGTTTCGCGTGTGAACAAACTGCTTCAGCAGTTATGTTCTACGGAGAAGACCCTTGCGGTTTTTGCGTTCCGTGCGCCTCACACTGCATCCCAAATCTGCGATTTTTATGCGCACCCTGAATTTTGATTTTTGAGGTAGGCAATGAAATTTTCTATTTACAGATTCAACCCCGACGAAGACAAAAAGCCCTACATGCAGGATTATGAAATAGAACTGCAAGAGGGCGACCAAATGCTGTTGGATGCCTTAATCCGCATCAAGGCGCAGGATGAAACCTTATCCATGCGTAAATCCTGTCGTGAGGGGGTATGCGGCAGCGATGCCATGAACATTAACGGCAAAAACGGTTTAGCCTGTATTACCAAGCTGCAGGATCTGGAAGAGCCTGTAGTGCTGCGCCCGATGCCTGGTCTGCCAGTGATTCGTGATCTGGTGGTCGATATGACGCAATTCTTTGAGCATTACAACTCTGTGCAGCCGTATCTGGTGAACAATGATCCACCACCCGAAACGGAACGTTTGCAAAGCCCGGAAGATCGCGCCAAACTTGATGGCTTGTATGAGTGCATCATGTGTGGCGCCTGCACCACAGCTTGTCCGAGTTTCTGGTGGAATCCGGATAAATTCGTTGGCCCTTCAGGCCTCATGGCGGCCTATCGTTTTATTGTGGATTCACGCGATCAGGCTGAGGCTGAGCGTTTGGAGAATCTGGAAGACCCATATCGCCTGTATCGCTGCCATAACATTATGAACTGCGTGGATGTGTGTCCGAAAAAACTGAACCCGAACGCGGCGATTGCCAAGATTAAAGACTTGAAAATCGAACGTGCTAAAGAGAAAAAAGAAAAGAAAACGATTTCAATCACTGCGCTTTAGGAGTTTGCCATGCTCAATGCTGAAAATTTACGTGATGCCGAACAAAGACGTTTTGCCTGGCGCTGTCGCAGGGGCATGCTGGAGCTGGATATCGTGCTGCAGAATTTTGTCAGCCGTCAGTTTAATCAGCTCAATCTGCTGGAATTGCAGATGTTGGATGAAATGCTGGAGTTACCGGACACCGAATTTTGGGGCGTGATTAATCAGGATAAAACATTTAAAAAGATTGAGCCCAAATCTGCTCAGGCAGTGGAGAGTTTATTGCAAAAATTGCGGTCAGTCAGGCTGCAGCCGGTAGGGGAGGAGTGAAAAATATGATGATGCATATAGGAGAAGAGCCTATCTCTCTGGATGCGAGTGCGTTGGGTGATTACTGGCCGGGCATTCAGCTTTATTACCCACCGGTGAAGTATGCACCTAGCCTCGGCATTTATGAAGATATGCAACAGGCCTCGGCACGCATGGCTAAGCATGCGCACTACACCAATGCACATACGCTGATTTTTGACCTAGAAGATGGGTGTCGCCAGAAGGAGATGAGCCGTGATTTGCTGCGTCAGGAGCTACCTGCGCTGCGCAAGGTCAACCAGCGCGTGACCATTGCCATTCGCGCCAATTCTTTCCGTACCGATGAATACGAGTTGGATATGCAGCTGGTGCGCGATATGGGCGAATACATCGATGTAGTGATGCTGGCTAAAGCGGGTGAAGCCTACGGTGCAGCGGAAGTGCGCGACCTCTCCAGTTTTCTGTTGAGTGTTAATCCGCATATCACTATTCAGCCGATTATCGAGCACCCAAAATCACTGAAAATTGCGCCGGATTTAATGCAGTACAACACAGTGAAACATGTGGTGTTTGGTATCCATGACTTTTCCAAAGCGATGGGTATTCATATCACACCTGAAAACTGGATTGAGGAATTGCAGTTCTACATGAACCAGCTCATGTTTGAAGCGCGTATCGCAGGTAAGGGCGTGATTGGCGGTGTGGAAACGCTAATTGGTGCCAGCGCCATGCCAGAAAAATTTGTCGAGCCACATGATGTGCGGCGCTGGCTGGATTTGCATGGCGATAATGAATCGCGCGTGGTGTACAAGCATGCCTGTAAAGAGGCTGCCATGGGATTGACCGGCAAGCAGGTGATACACCCTGGCCATATTCATCTGTGTAAAACCGCCTATACCCCTTCACCAACGGAAGTGGCGCAGAAAGTCAGCATTCTGAAAGCCGCGATTGAGGCAGATGCTTTGCATGGCGGCGCGATTAAATTTGAAGGTGAAATGTTGGATCCGCCGATGTTTGGTAAAGCTTTGCAAACATTGTTGCGCGCACATGCATTGCGTGCTTTGAAACCCAGTGATATGGAATTTGCGCTGCATGTGCTGCAATTGCTGCCGGCGCAAGTGATACGCCAGAACTGGCCTTACGGCGTACTGTTATGAAAATTCATTTTTCGGGCGACTCACTGTGTTGCGTAGTGCTCACCCCCTCGCCGTACCATTTGTACTGTCTCGGGTTCTGTGCGCTACGCGCCTTGTGCTTCATCCCGAAATTCTGAATTTCTTGAAGGATTGAATGATGCAAAAATTTGAACAATTTCCAAAGTGGGTCTGGAGCGTTCCTGAACACTTCAACATCGGTGTGGCCTGTTCCGACCGCCATCTGGGCACGCCACAGGCGCAGCAGATTGCCATGATCGTTGAAGATGACACATTAGGTACAGCGACTATTACGTTTGCCGAGTTGGCGCATAAAACCAGCCAGTTTGCGCAGCTATTGCGTAACCTTGGCGTGCAGGCCGGTGACCGTGTGTTGATTCGTCTGCCGAATAGCTTGGATTACCCGATTGCATTCTTAGGCGCCATGAAAATGGGTGCGATTTCCGTGCCGACATCCACGTTGCTCACGGCAGAAGAGGTGGCCTATCTGGCCAAGGATTCTGGCGCCAAAGTGTTGGTGACGGATGCTGCCGCTTGGGAAGGCATGGCTGATGGTCTTGCTGGCGCGCCACATTTGCAGCATATTCTGCTGTCACAAGCGCAGGAAATCAAATCACATGCCCGATTGAATGTGCAAAGTCTGGCACAAAGCCTGGAAGCCATTCAGCAGTTCGAAGCGCCTTATGCCACCAAGGCCGATGATCCGGCTTATCTGGTGTATACCTCTGGTACCACAGGCTACCCCAAAGGTGTGCTGCATGCACATCGCGCTTTGCTGGGTCGTCAGCCCGCAGCGCAATATTGGTTTAATTACAGCGATACGCAGCAAGACCGCATCATGCACTCGGGCAAGTTTAACTGGACCTATGTGCTGGGTACCGGTTTGATGGATCCGCTGTACTTAGGTAAAACCGTGATTGTGCACCAAGGCAAGAATGACGCACAAAAATGGCTGGAACTGATACGCAAACACGCAGCGACCATTTTTATCGGCGTGCCGACGATTTACCGTCAAATTCTGCAAAAGACCACTGCTGAAAATAATGACTTGCCCAGCATGCGCCATTTTATGAGTGCGGGTGAACATTTGTCTGATGAAGTGCTGACGCAATGGCATGCACGTTTTGGCCTGAATATCTATGAGGCGGTGGGGATGAGTGAATTCTCGTATTATCTGTCACAGAGTATTCACCGACCGATACGTCCAGGCTCTGCCGGTTTTCCGCAGCCCGGGCATGATATTCGACTACTGAATCCTGAAACCATGGAACCGGTAGCAGAAGGTGAAGAGGGCATGATCTGTGTGCCAGACGCTGACCCAGGCCTGTTCCTGCGCTACTGGAATCTGGATGAAGAAACCCGCAAGTACAAGCATGATGGTTATTTCTTCACCGGTGATTATGCGAAATATGATGCTGACGGCTATATCTGGTTTTTGGGGCGCAAGGATGACATTATCAAAAGCTTTGGCTACCGCGTATCACCTTATGAAATTGAGCGCGTGTATAAAGGTCACCCCGATGTAGCGGATTGTGCCGCCATCGGTGAGGAAATCGAAAAAGACAAATTGCTGGTGGTGGCGTATGTGATTCTGAAACCCGATGCAAAAGCCAGTGCCGATGATTTGCTGCAATTTGGCAAGCAACACTTGGCTGCTTACAAAACGCCAAAAACCATCTACCTGGCGCACGATTTTCCGCGCACCAAGAATGGTAAAATACTGCGTAAAGACATTAACGCCGGCATAGCGATTGCCAAATCCACACGATGACCATTATTCAACAAGAAGACTTTATTGCCAGCGTGGCAGATGCGTTGCAGTACATCTCGTACTACCATCCGGCAGATTTTATTCACGCGCTGGCTGATGCTTATCAGCATGAGCAATCGCCCGCCGCCAAGGATGCGATTGCGCAGATACTCACCAATTCTCGCATGTGCGCTGAAGGCAAACGTCCGCTGTGTCAGGATACCGGTATTGTGGTGGCGTTTGTCAAAGTGGGCATGAATGTGCGTTTTGAATCTTCACTGACGCTGGAGCAAATGGTGAATGAAGGCGTGAAACGTGCTTATCAGCTCCCGGAAAATAAACTGCGTGCTTCTATCGTAAGTGACCCGGCCGGCAAGCGTCTGAACACCAAAGATAACGCGCCTGCGGTGGTGCATGTGTCGCTGGTGCCGGGCGATAAGGTAGAAGTCACCATTAGTGCCAAAGGTGGCGGTAGCGAAAACAAAGCCAAGCTCGCCATGCTCAATCCGAATGAAAGTATCGTGGATTGGGTGCTGCAAGTCGTGCCGGAAATGGGCGCTGGCTGGTGTCCGCCTGGCATGCTCGGTATCGGCATAGGCGGTACGGCAGAAAAAGCCATGCTGCTGGCCAAAGAGTCGCTGATGGCACCGATTGATATGCACGAACTGAAGGCACGCGGCGCGCAGAATCGCTTGGAAGAACTGCGTCTGGAGATTTATGAAAAAGTCAATCAGCTTGGTATCGGTGCGCAAGGGCTGGGTGGCTTGGCGACCGTGTTGGATGTAAAGATTCTGGATTATCCGACCCATGCGGCGAGCTTGCCGGTGGCGATTATTCCCAACTGTGCGGCGACACGCCATGTGCATTTTGAGCTGGATGGCAGCGGTGCAGCCTTGCTGGAAGCCCCAAGTTTGAGTGACTGGCCGGATATTCATTGGGCGCCGGATGCCAGCTCAAAACGCGTGAATCTGGATACGATTACCAAGCAGGATATTCAAAGCTGGCAACCCGGGCAGACCTTGCTATTGAGTGGAAAAATGCTGACTGGACGAGATGCTGCGCATAAGCGCATGTCCACCATGCTGAAAAACGGCGAACCGCTTCCGATAGATTTCAGCAATCGATTTATTTATTACGTTGGCCCGGTAGATGCCGTGCGAGATGAGGCAGTAGGCCCCGCAGGCCCTACCACGGCAACGCGTATGGATAGCTACACTGAAATGATGTTGGGGCCTGTGGGTCTGCTGGGCATGATAGGTAAGGCAGAGCGCGGCGAAGAAACCATCGCCAGCATTGCCAAACATCAGTCTGTATATTTAACTGCGGTGGGTGGTGCGGCATATTTGGTGAGTAAGGCAGTTAAAAAAGCCGAAGTTGTCGCATTTGCCGATTTGGGTATGGAAGCGATTTATGAATTTACTGTTGAGGATATGCCGGTGACAGTGGCTGTGGATGCTCGCGGACAGTCTGTGCACAGCACAGGCCCAGCGGAATGGAAACGCAAGATTGCCGATGGTAAGGTGATCCCGATTAAAGCTGACTAGTTTGTGTGATTCTTTTTATGATGCTGTTAAGCACTTTTAGGCATACAATAAGTCATATCAGATAGCCATAACCCATTGAGCTCATTATGAAAATTATTCGCCAGCTGTTGCGTCATGTTCAACCCGCATTATTTGCGGGATTCATGCTTATTGGACATTATGCGCATGCTGAAGATTTGATGGGCTATCTCACTGATAGCGACGGTAAATACAACGGACCTAGCGTTGAAGACAACATCCGGTTGATGGACACCGATAAAAACGGGTTTGCGGATGTATTTGAAGTGCGTGCTTTTCTGGAGCAGAAGCACGGCAAAGGGTATCAGAAAGAGCTGCTGGATAAATGGGAAGCTTCAGCCAGTGGTAAAAGCTGCAGTACGCCATTTGCCAAGGATTTATATAGCGACCAGACGACCTCTGTACGCACCAACTGAACAATAACTATAGCTAGAACTAAAACTAGAAACTATGCCGCGAGCCAAATTAGCATGGCTTGGCTTGGTATAATGTCAAAAAATTATTCATTTATTTAAGAGATATTCGCATCATGTTAAAAGCTTACGCCGCCCACGTTGCAGAACGTGCAGCCCAGAATCTTCCACCATTGCCACTCTCAGCTGAACAGGTTGCCGAGCTGGTAGAGTTACTTAAAAACCCGCCAGCAGGTGAAGAAAATACGCTGCTCGATTTGCTGGAAAATCGCACACCTGCCGGTGTAGACCAATCGGCGTATGTGAAAGCGGCATTTTTGTCTGATGTGGCCAATGGTAAGGCGACTTCACCACTGATGAATGCAGAAAAAGCGGTGCAAATTTTAGGCACCATGCTGGGCGGTTATAACGTGCAGTCATTGGTGGCATTGCTCGATACGCCCATGGCTGAGCATGCTGTGAAAGCGCTGTCACGCACGATACTGATGTTTGATGCTTTCCATGATGTCGATGAAAAAATGAAAGCGGGAAACCCGCACGCCAAAAAACTGATGGAATCCTGGGCAGCTGCCGAGTGGTTTACCAAAGCGCCTAAACTGGCAGACGAAATCAAATTGGTCGTATTCAAAGTAGACGGTGAAACCAATACCGACGACCTGAGTCCTGCACAAGAGGCTTGGAGCCGTCCGGACATTCCACTGCATGCCAAAGCCATGCTGGTGAACAAAATGCCGGATGGTTTAAAAACGATTGAAACCCTGAAACAAAAAGGTCTGCCGCTTGTGTATGTAGGTGATGTGGTGGGTACTGGTTCCTCACGTAAGTCTGCGATTAACTCTGTGCAGTGGTACATCGGCAATGACATTCCGCATATTCCTAACAAGCGCAGCGGTGGCGTGATTCTGGGTAGTAAAATTGCCCCGATTTTCTTCAATACCGCTGAAGACTCAGGTGCGCTTCCAATTCAGTGCGATGTTTCTAAAATGCAGATGGGTGACGTGATTACCATCAGGCCTTATGCTGGCGAAGTGCTGAACGAGCAAGGTGAGGTGATTTCTACATTTGAATTGGCACCGACCACCATGCCGGATGAAGTGCGTGCCGGTGGCCGTATTCCTCTGATTATCGGCCGTGGCTTAACCACCAATGCGCGCAAGGCGCTGGGTTTGCCAGCTTCGGATTTGTTTATTCAAGCCGTTGCACCTAAAGATACTGGCAAGGGTTACACCTTGGCACAGAAAATGGTGGGCAGAGCCTGTGGCGTGACGGGAGTGCGCCCAGGGACTTATTGTGAGCCTAAGGCGACTACAGTGGGTTCGCAGGATACCACTGGCGGCATGACGCGTGACGAGCTGAAAGAACTGGCCTGTTTGGGTTTCAGTGCGGATCTGGTGATGCAAAGTTTCTGCCACACGGCGGCTTATCCAAAACCTGTGGATATCAAATTGCAGCATACATTACCTGAGTTTATGAGCAGCCGCGGTGGCGTAAGCTTGAAACCGGGCGATGGTGTGATTCACTCGTGGCTCAACCGCATGGTACTGCCGGATACGGTAGGCACTGGCGGCGACTCGCACACCCGTTTCCCCATTGGCATTTCTTTCCCGGCTGGCTCTGGCCTGGTGGCCTTTGCCGCGGCCATGGGTGTGATGCCGCTGGATATGCCGGAATCTGTGCTGGTGCGCTTCAAAGGTGAAATGCAGCCGGGCATTACCTTGCGTGATCTGGTGAATGCCATTCCTTATGCTGCAATTCAGGAAGGCACGTTAACGGTAGGCAAGCAGGGTAAGAAAAACGTATTCAACGGTCGCATCTTGGAAATTGAAGGTCTGCCGGATTTAAAAGTGGAGCAGGCGTTTGAGTTTGCCGATGCCTCTGCTGAGCGCTCTGCCAACGGCTGTACCGTGAAATTGAACAAAGCACCGGTGATCGAATTCCTCAATTCTAATATCGTGTTGTTGCAGAATATGATTGATAACGGCTATCAGGATGCGCGTACCCTGCAGCGCCGTATTGAGGCGATGCAGGCATGGTTGGCGAAACCTGAACTGCTGGAAGCCGATGCTGATGCCGAATATGCGCACGTGATTGAGATCGATTTGAATGCCATCAAAGAGCCATTGGTGGCCTGCCCGAATGACCCGGACGACATCAAACCATTGTCCGCTGTGGTCGGCGACAAGATTGATGAAGTGTTTATCGGCAGCTGCATGACCAATATTGGCCATTATCGCGCCGCAGCCAAAGTGCTGGAAGGTGCTGGCGGTATTCCAACGCGCCTGTGGATTGCACCGCCTACCCGCATGGACGAAGCGCAATTACGTGATGAAGGCGTCTATTCCGTATTTGGCGTGGCCGGTGCGCGTACCGAAGTACCGGGCTGTTCGCTGTGCATGGGCAATCAGGCACGTGTGGCTGACCGTGCAACCGTGTTTTCAACCAGTACACGTAACTTTGATAATCGCATGGGCAAAGATGCGCGGGTGTATCTGGGTTCTGCTGAGTTGGCAGCCGTGTGTGCCAAACTCGGTCGTATGCCGACGCATGCCGAATATCTGGAAACCGTGGGTAATAAACTGGCGAATACGGCCGAAATTTATAAATACCTGAATTTTGACCAGATGACGGAGTATAAAGCTGCGCTAGATTCGCTGAGTAGCGGTAAAAAAGTGATTCCGATTGTAGAACACGCTTAAGTTCTTGCTGTTCGCAAAAAGCCAGCCCTGTTGTTATGATAGGTGCTGGCTTTTTTATTGCGCTAATTTTCTATTTTAATTGTGTATTGAATTAATCGAGGATGCTGTGAGTTTACACCTGCCCGATCTTCCTGAAGTGTTTGACGCCAAAACCATTGCCGAATCGCCCAAACGCGGCGCTTGGAAACGCATGCTGCCGCTGAGTCTTCTACTGCTGGCATTTGTGTTGCTGGCGTGGCATTTTAATTGGGATGCCAAGGCAGTCACTGCTGGTGTGCTGGTGTTCGGTACCATTTCACATGTATTCGCTTGGATACTGGGGATTATTGGTCTGGTGCCGGTGATTGGCCCTTTGATCGTGAAGGTGCTCAGCCTGTCGATTATCTGGTTGCTGAATGCGATTGGTTATTTGGTATCGTTTGTAGCGATTAAGCGTGGCTACAGCAAAGATGTTATCACCTACCGTGCGCTGACGATTGCGCTAATAGTGGGTATCGTGATTGGGTATATCATTGGTCACTTTCTTTAGAGCGCATTTATAAACTGAATCTATGATGAAATGCAAATTTCATCATAGAATGAATTTATAAAAGTCTCCTTTAGTTTCTTATTCAACTTCATTATTTTTATTTGAGTCCTCGTTAATTTAAAACCATGCCTCTCATTATTCGCAAACTCGCAGACTTTATGCCCGTCATCTTTTTCTTCGGTGGCTTTGTATGGGATGCGCTCACCATAGGCCACAATGTGGTGCCGCTGGATTTGTATATTTTTGCGTTTTATCTATTGAGCGCCGGGGCGATTCTTTACTGGATAGGCAGACCCTCTGCCGAGGCCACCGCCAGTAATCGGGTTTATGCAGGCATATTCAAGATACTGAATTTTCTGCAAACACCGCGTTTGCCTTATTTTTTACTGCAGTTTCTGTTCGGCAGTCTTTTCAGCGCGCTGTTTATTCTCTACTTCAAAAGCTCCAGCCATTGGCTGGCTTGGGTGACTACTGCTGTCTTGGGCGTGCTTCTGGTAGCGAACGAATTTTTGGAGAGTGAATATCGACGCTTTACTTTAAGCTGGTCTATCTTTGGTTTGTGCGCCATGTTGCTGTTTAATTTTGCACTGCCGTTTGTGCTGGGCAGCTTACTCTCCATATGGTTTTATCTGAGCACTTTTCTGGGTGCGGCGTTGGCGTTCTGGCTGTATAGAAAAACGCCGCAGCATTTTGGCAGTATTAAGCCGGTTGGTTTGATAGCAGCGGCGCTGATGCTGGCTTACAGTCTGGATATGATTCCGCCGGTGCCGCTGGTGAAACGCAGTGTGGCGGTGGCTTATGACATTCAAAAACAAGATGGTCATTATCTTGTGCTGCAGCAAGCTTCACCCTGGTGGGTATTGTGGCGTAAAACCAGTGATGCGCTGGTTGTGACGCCGGAACAGCGCGTGTATTGTTTTTCATCGGTATTTGCACCGCCAGGCTTGCAGACCAAGCTGGTGCATCGCTGGCAGCATTACAATCAAAAAACCGGCTGGGAGACACGCTCCAAAGCCGGTTTTGAGGTGGCAGGCGGGCGCTATGACGGTTATCGCGGGTATACCTACAAAACCGGTCTAGTCGAAGGTGATTGGCGTGTAAGTGTAGAAACCGATAACGAAAAAACCATTGCTGTGCATGCGTTTTCGGTGCGCCATAGTCAGTCTAAACCGCAAACCGTTCTGCTGATGTATTAGCGCAGTTTTTATTTAGTGATCAGCTGGCGGCACTGAATGCGACATGAGCTTGTCGATGTAGGCAATTGCCACGGCTGAAAACACAAACGTCATGTGGATTACAGTCTGCCAGATGAGCACTTTATCGGTGAGGTTCTGTGCATTGATAAATGTTTTCAGCAGGTGAATCGATGAGATGCCGATGATGGCGGTAGCCAGCTTCACTTTCAGCAGGTTGGCGTTCACGTGAGATAACCAGTCTGGTTCATCCGGATGGCCACGCAGGTTGAGGCGTGACACAAAGGTTTCATAGCCGCCCACAATCACCATAATCAGCAGGTTTGAAATCATCACCACATCAATCAACCCCAGCACGATGAGCATGATGTCAGCTTCAATCAGTGTGTTGGCGTGCGACACCAGATGAAACAGCTCCACCCCAAAAAAGAACACATACACCGCTTGCGCAATAATCAAACCTAAATAAAGCGGCAGTTGTAGCCAGCGGCTGCCGAACAGAATGTTGGTCATGACGTTGCTTTGTTTGTATGCAGTTTTCTCGTGATTGCTATTTTGTTGCATGGATATAAAACCTTTAAATGGATGATTAAAACGAGGCGTATTTTAGCAGTTTGTATGTGTAAATTTAATGAATCTGACTTTCCAAAGTGAAATGCGCAGTTTCATCTAATGCCAGCAAATCTCGCAGCACCGGCATGGTTTCTGTCAGAGTTTTAGGCAGTGTCCACGGCGGATTTATGATTAACAGCCCGCTGCCATGCATGCCAAAACCGTCAGCAGAGGGCGCGTGAATACTTAACGTGACATGCAGCCAATCCGGCACATGCAACGCTTTCAGGTGCTGAATCATCTCGTCCGGTTCAGCACGTTGCAGAATCGGGTACCACACGATATAAGTACCCTGCGCAAAACGTTTCAGGCTGTCCTGTATGCATTTCACCACATAGTCATAATCTTGCTTGTCTTCATAAGGCGGGTCTATCAGCACCACAGCACGGCGCGTGGGCGGTGGCAAACAGGCTTTAATGCCGGTAAAGCCATTCTGCATTTCAGCTTTGACCTGCCTGCCGAGTCCACTGAAATTTTCGCTTAGAATTTTGTAGTCATTCGGGTGCAGTTCAAACAAGCGCATTCTGTCGTCTGCACGCAGGTAGTGTTCAGCCACGGCTGGCGAGCCGGGGTATAACCTTGCACCGCCAGAGTTGAGTGACTGAATAAGCCTTACATAATTGGCGAGGGATTCCGGCAGGTTGTTTGCCGTCAGCAATTTATCAATCCCCTGTGCATGTTCTGAATTCTGCGTGGCATAGCCATCGCTCAAACTATACATGCCAGCCCCGGCATGGGTGTCTATGTACCAATAAGGTTTGTCTTTTTGCGAGGTGTAGGCAAGCACTAGACTCAATACGTAATGTTTGAGTACATCGGCGTGATTGCCAGCGTGAAAAGCGTGACGATAACTGAGCATGGGGCGCTAAGAGTGAAAAAGTTTTGCTATTATAGCTGGCGGATTCAAATTTGAAGTGCAACGCCCGTAAGTTCTAAAAATACCTCATGAGG
>VFQO010000128.1_pt1 | contig 96212 bp, 81 predicted proteins | sample 3512331 | NCBI WGS metagenome assembly VFQO01 (sample SAMN10412371, study PRJNA504923) | tailings metagenome | isolation source: Replicate 3 from Balatoc abandoned mine | place: Philippines: Itogon, Benguet | collected 2017-08-28 | reverse complement strand
ATCCTGCTGCTGGATGCGGCGCGCGTGCGCGAAGCCGAGGGCATGGACCGCGAGGAAGCGCTGATGGCCGCGGGCAGGAAGCGGCTGCGGCCGATCCTGATGACGACCTTCGCGCTGATCGCCGGCATGCTGCCGGTGGCCATCGGTGTCGGCGAGGGCGGCGAGTTCTACCGGCCGATGGCGGTGGCCATCATCGGCGGCACCATCACGAGCACGCTGCTGACGCTGCTGGTGATCCCGAGCTTCTACGACAGCATCGAGAACGCGCGCGACCGCATGGTGGCCAAGTTCCGCGCGCGCGACGCCCGCGGCAACACGGCACTGGCCTTCGTGCTGACCTTCACCGAGGCGCTGCTGACGCTGCTGGGCCTGCGCGCGCTGTGGCGGCTGCTGGCCGCGGGCGTGGGCCGGCTGCGCGGCGGCAAGGCGCAGCCGGCGCTGGGCGACTGAGGCCGCGCCGGGCTACCCGGCGAGGAAGGCGCCGAGTTCGGCGTTGAACTGTGCCGGGTGCTCGAAGTACGGCAGCGCGCCGCTGTCAAACACCGTGAAGCGCCAGTTGCTGCGGCCTTCGACGATGGCCTTGCCGCGGTAGTCGGTGAAGTCGCCGCGCACGCCGTGGCTCATCCACACCGGCTGCTGCAGCGCTTCGTAGACGGTGTGGATGTCGGCGCTGAAGAGAAAGCCGCCCAGAAAACACAGCGGCGCATGGCGCGCGCCGGGTGCGCGTGCGGTGGCCACGGCGTCGGCCCACATGGTCTCGTCGATGGTCTTGCCGCCCCAGGTGCGCTGCAGGAAATAGCGCACCACGCCGGGCTTGGTGAGGCCGTTGAACAAGGCCTGCGACCACAGCGGCCGCGTCAGCGTGTTGTACAGCCAGGGCATCGCGCGCGTGCTGCCCGGCGCGGCGCGCCAGACCTTGCGGCCCATGAAGCCGGTGGGGCTGACCAGCGCCAGCCGGCCCCAGGCCGCGGGCTGCTCGGCGGCGGCGCGGGCCAGGAACTCGCAGCCCAGCGACACCGCCAGCGCATCCACCGCGGCAACGCCGCAGCGCTGGCGGATCACCGCGTTGGCCGCGTGCAGCGCGTCGGTCATCAGCCGCGGCGTGTACAGGCGCTCGCTGCGGTCGGAGTCGCCGTAGCCCGGCAAATCGATCGCGAACACCGTGCGCGTGGCCGCCCAGTGCGTGTAGAGCGGCCGCACCTCGGCCATCGAGGCCGCGGCGTTGACGCTGTGCACCAGCAGCAGCGGCGGGCCGCTGCCCAGCACACGGCCCACCACCCCGGGCGCGAACTGCAGCCGTTCGCCCGGCATCGGCGTGGCCAGCGTCATGGCTGCAGCGCCCGCGGCACCGGCGCGCCGCGCAGGCGGAAGGCGTCGGGCATGCCCGAGCCCAGCAGCGGCCGCAGGTACAGCCGGAAGGCGTCGGTGATGTCGGTGCCGCTGTCGGCGATGAACGCGTCGTCCATCGTGCGTGTCTTGCCGGCCACGGCCTCCAGCGGCAGCAGGTCGTAGTCGACCGAGTAGAAGCCGGTGCGCCGGATCGCCACCGAGCCGCTGCGATCGCCCCACAGCGCGAACTGCACCGCCTTCTCGCCGACCTCGCGCGCCTCGCGCTGGTCGACGTCGCTGGTGCAGCCGATGAAGCTGCGCTGCAGGTAGCCGAAGGTGTCGCCGCGCACGCGCTTGATCTTCAGCTTGTCCTTGATCTGCTGGCACAGCAGGTCGGCCAGCGCGCCGCTGCCCGAGAGCTGCACGTTGCCGTGCGCGTCGCGTTCCAGCTCGGTGGCCAGCCGCGCCAGCACCGGCACGCCGGCGGCGTCGTGAATGCCTTCGCTGACCGCCACCACGCAGCGGCCGTGGCGGCTGTAGACGGCCTGCACGTCGGCCAGGAACTTCTCGATCTCGAACACGCGCTCGGGCAGGTAGATCAGGTGCGGGCCGTCGTCGGGGAACTTCTTGCCCAGGGCGCTGGCGGCGGTCAGGAAGCCGGCGTGGCGGCCCATCACCACGCCCACGTACACGCCCGGCAGCGCTGCGTTGTCGAGGTTGGCGCCGGCGAAGGCCTGGGCGACGAAGCGCGCGGCGCTGGGGAAGCCCGGCGTGTGGTCGTTGCCGACGAGGTCGTTGTCGATGGTCTTCGGGATGTGGATGGCGCGCAGCGGGTAGCCGGCCTGCCGCGCTTCCTCGGCGACGATGCGCACGGTGTCCGACGAGTCGTTGCCGCCGATGTAGAAGAAGTGCTCGATCTCGTGCGCCTGCAGCACGCGGAAGATCTTCTGGCAGTAGGCCAGGTCGGGCTTGTCGCGCGTGCTGCCCAGCGCCGACGAGGGCGTGTTCGCCACCAGTTCCAGGTTGTGGCTGGTTTCCTGCGTGAGGTCGATGAAGTCCTCGTCGACGATGCCGCGCACGCCGTGGCGCGCGCCGTAGACACGCTGCACCTCGCGGAAGCGGCGCGCTTCCAGCACCACGCCGACCAGGCTCTGGTTGATCACGGCGGTGGGGCCGCCCCCTTGGGCGACGAGCATCTTTCCGGACGACATGGTGCGGTTCTCCCTGCAGCAGCGGTGGCTGCCGGGCATTGTGGGGCAGGCCCGGGGCCCGCCACTTGACCTGTGCGCCCCGCGGGCTTCAGGCCGCCAGCTGCGGCGCCGGTGTCAGCAGCCGCTGCATCAGCTGGCGCAGCGGCACGATGGCGTGTCCGAACGGCAGCGCGCCCGCGCCGCGGAAGAACAGGCCCTTCTTCACGTCGCCGCGCAGCCCGGCGGCGAGCTGGGTGTCGATGCAGAACTGGCCCCAGCCCGGCAGGCCGTCGCGCAGGCCGCACTGCGCCAGGCAGTCGAAGGCCAGCGTGCAGCGCGGCTTCTTGTGCACCGTCTCCTGCAGCCGCGGCTCGGCCTTCAGGTAGTTGGCCAGCCACGGCGTGCGCACCGCGCGCGCGGGCAGGCCGGCGACGCTGGTGAACTCGACGATGTCCTCGTCGCGCGCCTCGGCCAGCACACGCTTGAAGGCGAGATCGGCATCGCATTCGTCGGTGGCGACGAAGGGCGTGCCCAGTTGCACGGCCGCTGCGCCCAGCGCCTGCACGCGTGCGATGTCCTCGCAGCTGCGGATGCCCCCGGCGGCGATCAGCGGCACCTCGCGTTCCACGCCCGCGGCGCGCAGGAAGGCCAGTGTCTGCGGGATCACGTTCTCGAAGTCGAAGCGCGGGTCGTGCAGGTCGCCGACCTTGGCCGCACCCAGGTGGCCGCCGGCGTAGCGCGGGTGCTCGATGACGATGGCGTCGGGCAGCCGCTGCTTGCGTTCCCACTTCTTCACCACCAGCTGCACGCCGCGCGCGTCGGACAGGATGGGCACCAGCAGTGCCTTCGGAAAGTCGCGCGCCAGGTCGGGCAGGTCCAGCGGCAGGCCGGCGCCCACGACGACGGCGTCGATGCCTGCCTGCAGCGCACGTGTGACCGAGGCCGAGTAGGCGCTCACCGCCCGCATCACGTTCACCGCCAGAAGCCCGCGGCCCTGCGACAGCGCGCGGGCGGCGGCGATCTCGCGGTCGAGCGCCTCCAGATTGGCGGCGTCGATGGCGGCCTTGTCGGCGTCGCCGTGCGTGCCGCCGTGGCAGCCGCGTGTGCGCTCCATCAGGTCGGGGTGGTGGCGGCGCAGGTCCACCGACGACAGCGTGCCCACGCCGCCCAGCGCCGCCACGCTGCCGGCCAGCCGGTGCGCCGAGACACCCACGCCCATGCCGCCCTGCACGATGGGCAGCAGCGTGCGCCCGCCGAGCTGCAGTGCACGCAGCCCGCTGCGGGCCAGGCGCTGGCGCAGCTCTTCTTCGGCGGACAGGGTGGGAGCGATCGGTTCGGCAATGGCGTTCATGGCGGGGGGCGCAAACAGTGCGCCGCCCGATTGGACTGCGCGCGCCGCGCCGCCACCTTGATGTTCGTCAGCACGCGGCGTCGACAATCGGTGTGCCATCGGAACTTCCATGCACCACACCATCTTCCAGACGCCCGTCGTCAACAGCGTGCTGCGCGCCCTCTCTCTGACCTTCCTGCGCCTGAACGGCTGGCGCGTCGAAGGCAGCCTGCCGCCCGACATGCCCAAGTGCGTGCTGATCGCCGCGCCGCACACCAGCAACTGGGACCTGCCCTACACGCTGATGTGTGCCTTTGCGCTGCGGCTGAACATCGTCTGGATGGGCAAGGCCAGCATCTTCCGCTTTCCGTTCGGCGCGCTGATGCGCTGGCTGGGCGGCCTCGCGGTCGACCGCAGCAAGGCCAACAACCTGGTCGCGGCCTCGGCGGCAGCGCTTGTGGCCGCCCCGGGCCGCCTGCAGCTGGTGGTGCCGCCCGAAGGCACGCGCGGCAAGACGCGGCACTGGAAGACGGGCTTCTACTTCATCGCGCTCGAAGCCCGCGTGCCCATCGTGCTGGCCTTCATGGACTACCAGCGCAAGGTGGCCGGCCTCGGTCCGGTGTTCACGCCCAGCGGCGACGTCGAGCACGACATGGCCGAGATCAAGCGCTTCTACGCCGGCGTGCAGGGCCGCAACGCCGACCAGTTCGCGGCCGAGTAGCCCCGCCTGCGCCGCCGGCCTCAGGGCAGCCACACCCCGCCCGGCGGCGTCTCGCCGCCAGCTTCGGCCAGCAGGCGCTGGCGCAGTGCGCGGCCGTTGCGTTCGGCCAGCGCGGTGCAGCGCGCCTGCAGCTCCTCGGCGCCGGCGATGCGGCCCTGGTAGCGCAGAAGCGTCGCCTCGGCCACTTCCAGCAGCTTGGTGTTGAGCGTGCGTTCGGCCCAGCCGACCAGCGTCTCGGCGGCCTGCCGGTGGCGGCCGGCCAGGCCTTCGCTGAGCGCCTGGCGCGTGGCTTCGCCGATCTCGGCGTGCGCCGTGCGCAGCAGGTCGGCAAAGGCGGGCATGCCGTCGCAGGCCCGCACCAGCAGCTCGGTGGCGTGCTTGCTGACACAGAAGCGCAGCCCCGCTTCGCGCACCCAGCCCGCGGCCTGCGGCAGCGCCGCGCCGGCAGCGGCCGCCGCCGACACCAGCGCCAGCAGGTTGGTCGCGGCCTCGGCATCGAAAGGCGGTGCCATCAGGGCCCGGGCGACGTCGGCGGCGCGCTCCGAGGCACCCGGCGTGTCGCCGCCCAGCAGGCGCTCGAAGCCCAGCGCCAGCGCCTGCATGCGCTGCAAGCGCTCGCGGCGCAGGCCTTCGATGGCCGGGTTGTCCAGCGCCGTGTCCAGGTGGGCGCGGCAGGCCTGCAGGCCGTCGAGGTCGCTGCTGCGGTAGCGGCACACGCTCAGCAGCAGCAGCGTCTGGTGGTCGAACTGCGGCGACGCGCTGCCCACCGCGATGGCATGCTCCAGCGCCGCGGTGGCCTCGTCGGCCTCGCCCGCGTAGTGGCACAGGATGCCGAACTTCTGCGCCCGCGCCACCGAGTGCGGCGTGATCTTCACGGCCTGCCGGTAGGCGTGGATGGCGGCGCCGAACTGGCCCTGCTCGGCGTGGATGCGGCCCATCACGTCGTAGGCGTCGGCATAGCTGGGCTCGCTGGCGAGCAGACCTTCCACCGTGGACAACGCCTCGGCTCGGCGGTCGTCGGCCTCCAGCACGCGGGCGATGCCCAGCTTGGCCCAGGGCACGGCGTTGTCGGCGATGACGGCCTCGAACATCGCCGAGGCCAGCGCCATCTGGCCCTGGCGGATGGCAAGCTCGGCGCCCAGCCGCGCGGCCGAGGTCCAGTGCGGCCCGCGCGCACGGAAGCGCTGCTCGCACAGGGCCAGGCTGTCGCCGTAGCGCTGCTCGTCGAGCGCCTGCAGGATGTCCTTCAGCGACTCCTTGCGCGCGAACGCGCGCAGCACGCGGTCTTCCAGGTCGCCCACGGCATAGGGCTTGATGACGAAGCCGTCCAGCGCCGATTCGGCCACCTGCGCCACCACCTGGTACGAGGCCAGCGACGACAGCATCAGCACCACGGTGCCCAGGCCGAGGTGGCCGCTGCGGCGCAATTCGTCGATGAGGTCCTGGCCCTGCGTGCCGTCGGACAGGCTGTGCTCGCACACCAGCACGTCGTACGAACGCGCGGCCATGTGCTGCCGCACTTCGCCGGCGCGGCCGCACTGCGTGACGTGGTCGATGCCCAGCGCGCGCAGCTGCGCGGCGAGCACGCTGCGCGCCGTCTGGTAACTGTCGGCCACCAGGGCCCGCGACTGGGCGCCGAACCGCGGCTTGATGAGAGAGTGATGCGCCATGCCGCCCGAACGGGCCGATGACCGGCCCCGTCTCCGGATTTCGGCGCTGCGGCGCGCGACTTGACATCCCAGCGCGTGACGACGCGGATCAGTTCTTGTGCAACGGCTGCCGATGGCCCGCCGCCCGCGGCGCAGTGGCTCCATCGGGCGATGCCGCCGCGGCCGGCGCTGCCGACACTGCGCAGCATGCCGCCGCGGCTGTTCGCGGCCACCACGTTTCGGAGTCTGCCGTGCCTGCTTCCTCGCCCTTTGCTTCCCTGCCTTCGGATCACTCCACCCCGCTCGCACCGTCGTCGCGCCTGGGCTGGCTGCTCAGCGGCGCCATCACTGCCGCGGCCCTGCTGGCGGCGGCCTGGCCTGCACAGGCAGCACAGGCCGCCCCCGCGTCGGGTGCGCTGCCGCAGGCGGGCCGCTGGGTGCTGACGGTGGAAGTCGAGCGCGACGCGCGCTCGCGCCAGGGCGCCGACCACGCACGGCGCCGCTCGCGCTCGGTGCTGGAGGTGGCCACCACCCTGCAGGCCAGCGGCCCGCTGCAGAGCCACAACGCGATGGACCCGGCCGAACACCAGCGCCACCTGGCGCAGGCCGCGCAGGTGCAGCAGCGGGTGCAGCAGGTGCAGCTGCAGCAACAACAGCTGCAACAGCAGCCGGGCCGCACGCCCGTCGCCGGCCCCACGCCGGCCGAGATGCTGGCCCGCGTGCAGCAGATGCAGGCCACCTGCGGCACCGACCAGGACTGCCTGGCGCGCGAGGCCATGCGGTTCAGCGCCGCGCACAGCGGCCTGGACGCGCAGGGCCAGGGCCGGCTGCAGGCCTACGGCGCCGCCTACCGGCAGTGCGAGGCGCGCCACGCCGAAGGCGCGCAGCGCCGCGCCTGCATCGACAGCGCGCGCCGCGACGCTGGCGGCCAGCCCGACGCCACCGACCACGACGACGATCCGGCCGCACGCTTCCTGCTGTTCGTGGGCGGGCTCGACGGTGCCGACTGCCGCGCGCAGGTCCGCGTGCAGATGACCGACCGCACCGAAGGCGCCAGCAGCGACTTGCAGGGCATGGTGCCCTACGTCATCGCCCGCGAGGCCGACGGCCGCCCGGCGTCACCCCTGCTGTGCAGCGGCCAGCAGCTGGTGCTGGACGTCGAGCGCCGCGAGCTGTGGTCGCACGGCAATCTCGGCCTGGGCGTGGGCGCGGTGCGCGGGCGCAGCGTGAAGAGCAGCGGCGGCCGCCTGGAACGCAGCGAGGAGACGATGGAGCTCGACTGGTTCGAGGCCGCACCGTGGATCGCCGAACAGCTGCGCCGCCTGCCGCTGCAGGGCGAGCGCCGCCACGTGCTGCCGCTGCAGGGCAACGGCAGCGGCAGCAGCACGCAGTTCAGCGGCGAAGTGCGCGTGCGCATGCAGTGGCGCTTCGAGCCGGCCTGAGCGTGCTCAGGCCGCCCAGGCCGCGCGGTGCTCGGCCGCGTACTGGCGAAAGCTGCGCGGCGCGCGCCCGGTGATGGCCTGCACGGCGTCGGTCGTGCGCTCGGCGTAACCGGCCTTGAAATAGCCCAGGATCAGCAGCAGGAACTCGGCATACGGGCGCGGCAGCTGCGCCGTCAGCAGCGCGTCCAGCATCGCCGCGGGCGGGATGTCCTGGTAGACGATGGCGCGGCCGCTGGCCTCGGACAGCAGCGCCGCCACCGCGTCGTGGTCCAGCGCCTCGGCGCCGGTGAGGTCGAAGTCGCGATTGTCCAGGTCGCTGCGCAGCAGCAGCTCGGCGGCCACCGCGGCGATGTCACGCGCGTCGATGAAGCTGCCCTTGGCCTGGCCCACCGGCAGCAGGATGCGGCCCTGCGTGCGGATCGGCTGCAGCCAGAAGGTGTGGAAGTTCTGCATGAACCAGTTCGGCCGGATGATGTTGTAGGGCAGGCCCGAGGCTTCCAGCTGGCGTTCTGCCAGGCGCAGCGGCGCGGCCTCGTCGGCGTTGGCGCCCATCGCCGTCATCAGCACCACCTTGCGCAGGCCGCGCTGACGTGCGGCGTCGATCAGCGGGGCCAGCCGCAGGTGCTGGTCGACGAAGCCCGGCGGCACCAGCAGGAACGCGCGGTCGACGCCGTCGAATGCGGTGTCCAGGCCGCCGTGGCTGGCGAGGTCCAGCCACACCTGGCCGGGGCCTGGCGTGGCGCGGCTGGTGGCGCCCAGCACGGGCCGGCCTTGCGCGGCCAGCAGCCGCACCAGTTCCGAACCGACGGTGCCGTTGGCGCCGATGACGAGGGTCTTGTCCATGCAATGCTCCGAATCAGTGGTGGTGTGCGTGCAGTCTAGGCAGCCACTGCGGTCGATTGAATGTCATTTCGTTCGACTTCATGTCTGATCGTCCACTTCTGAGGACGGCTGGGTATGATGCGACGCATGGACATCCTTGCCGACATCCTGCAGCAGGCCGGACTGCAGCGCCGCCTGCTCGACCTGCGGCCGCTGCAGCAGCACGCGGCGCTGCGCTTCCCGTGCGACAAGAGCATCGGCTTCCACGTCGTGACGCAGGGGCAGGCCTTCGTGCACGCGCCGGGGCTGGCGGCGCCGCTGGCGCTGCACGCCGGCGACGTGGCGCTGATGGCACGCGGCTGCCACCACGCCGTCAGCAGCGCGGCCGTGCTGCCGGCCGGGCCGATCCCGAGCGCGGCCGTGGTGGCTGCGGACACGCCAGCCGCCTCCGCCGACGCAGACACTGCGCAGGCCCGCGTGCTCAGCGCCGCCTACCAGTTCTGGCACACGCCGGTGCACCCCTTCTTCGACAGCCTGCCCGACTGGACCGTGGTGCGCGCCGACAGCCTGCCGCGGCTGGGCCCGCTGGCCATGACGGTGGCGCTGCTGGGCAGCGAGGCCGGCCAGCCCGAGCTGGGCGCCGAGGTCGTGCTGCACGGGCTGATGGACGTGGCCTTCACCTACCTGCTGCGGCAGATCGTGGCGCAGGCGGCTCCCGCCGGCCGCGGCTGGCTGCAGGCGGTGCGCAGCCCGCAGATCCGCCGCGTGGTGGAGCTGATGCATGCCGACAGCGCCCGCGCCTGGACGCTGGAGGCCCTGGCGCGCAGCGTCGGCCTGTCGCGCACCGCGCTGGCGCAGCAGTTCCGTGCCGCGATGGACGACACGCCGCTGAACCACCTGCGCGCGGTGCGCATGCAGAAGGCCATGCACCTGCTGAGCAGCACCGACGGCACGCTGGACGCGGTGGCCGCCGAGGTCGGCTACCAGGACGCGTTCAGCTTCTCCAAGGTCTTCAAGCGCACCGTGGGCCTGGGGCCGCGCGACTTCCGCCGCCGCGACGCCGCCGAGCGCGGCGCAGCGTGGCGCCTGTGATGGCCACCAACGCCCCGCTGCCGCTGGTGCAGGCCACGGGCCTGGGGTTCACGCACCCGGGCACGCCGGTGTTCGCCGGGCTCGACTTTCGAATCGTGCCGGGCCTGAGCCTGCTGCGCGGCGGCGACGGCCGCGGCAAGACGACGCTGCTGCGCGTGCTGGCTGGCACGCTGCAGCCCACGGCCGGACGCCTGCAGCGCGCGCCGGGCGCCACGGTGTTCCACGCCACGCTGGCCGACCCCGCGCTCGACGCGGTGGTGGCGCAGGACTGGCTGGCGGCGCAGGCCGCCGCGCACCCGGACTGGAACGCCGGCCTGGCCGCCGCCTTGCAGGACGCCTTCGCGCTGGGCGCGCACCTGGCCAAGCCGCTGTGCATGTTGTCCACCGGCAGCCGGCGCAAGCTGGGGCTGGTGGCGGCGGCCGCCAGCGGCGCCACGCTGACGCTGCTGGACACGCCCTACGGCGGGCTCGACGCGCCTTCGGGCCGCGTGCTGTCGCAGTTGCTGGCCGAGGCCGCTGAGGGCGCGCAGGGCAGGCAGGGCAGACAGCGCGCCTGGGTGCTGGCCGACCACGGCCTGCCGCCGGCGCTGGACGGGGTGCGGCTGGCGGCGCTGGTGGACCTGGGCGACTGAACTGCGCGACCGAGGCGCACGACCTGGCCCGGGCCACCGGTCGGCGCGCGCCCTACCAGCGCAGCGCTGCGGTGTGCACCGGGGCGTCCCACAGCGCCTTCATCTGGTCGTCGAGCACCGTCACCGTGAGCGAGGCGCCGGCCATCTCGAGCGCGGTCGTGTAGTTGCCCACCAGCGAGCGCACCGGCTTCAGGCCCATCGAGCGCAGCTGGCGCTCGGCGCTGTGGTACAGCAGGTACAGCTCCATCAGCGGCGTGCCGCCGAAGCCGTTGACGTGCAGCAGCACCTCGCTGCCGGCGCCGGGCGCCAGGTCGCGCACGATCGCCGTCAGCAGGTCGTCGACGATCAGGTCGGCGCGGCGGATCTTGGCGCGCCGGCGCCCTGGTTCGCCGTGGATGCCGACACCGACCTCCATCTCGTCGTCGCCGATGTCGAAGGTGGCACGGCCCGCGGCGGGCACCGTGCAGCTGGTGAAGGCCACGCCCATCGAGGCCGTGCTCTTGTTGACGCGGTCGCCCAAGGCCTTGCACTCGGCGAGGCTGGCGCCCTGCTCGGCAGCAGCGCCGACCGTCTTCTCGACGATGACCGTGCCGGCCACGCCGCGACGGCCGGTGGTGTGGGTGGAGTTCTCCACTGCCACGTCGTCGTTGACCAGCACCGTGGCGTTCTCCAGCTCCAGCAGCTCGCTGGCGATCTGGAAGTTCATCGAGTCGCCGGCGTAGTTCTTGACGATGAACAGCACGCCCGCGCCGGTGTCCACCGCAGCCGCGGCGGCCAGCATCTGGTCGGGCGTGGGCGACGTGAACACCTGGCCCGGGCAGGCGGCGTCGAGCATGCCGGTGCCGACGAAGCCCGCGTGCAGCGGCTCGTGGCCGGAACCGCCGCCGGACAGCAGCGCGACCTTGCGGCCCGCCGGGCGCGCGGCGCGGCGCACGAAGGTCGGCTCGAACTGCGCCACCAGCAGGTCGGCGTGCGCCAGCGCCATGCCGCTGAGGGCCTCGCGCAGCAGGGTGTCGGGGTCGTTGAGGAACTTCTTCATGCGTGTCTCCTTGGGGTCAGGTCTTCAGCAGCTCGGCGCAGACCGCCGCGATGGCGACCTCGCAGGTCTTGCAGCCGGGATCGATGTGCCCCAGGGCGCGCTCGCCCAGCGAATAGGCACGGCCCTTCGTCGCGATCATGTCGCGCGTGGCGAGCATGTTGCGGGTGGCCTCGGCGTTGAGCTGCGCGCACAGCGCCGGCAGCGGCACGCCCTCGGCGTCGAGCTTGATCAGCAGCCGCGAGGCCGGGATCAGCACGTCGAGCATGGTCTTCTCGCCGACGTCGGCCTTGCCGCGCTGCTTGATCGACTCCACGCCGGCCGCGAAGGCCTGGGCAAAGTCGGTGCGGCTGGGGCTGTCGTTGTCCTTCAGCGACTTGGCCATCGCCAGGAAGAAGCTGGAGATCAGCGGCCCGGACGCACCGCCGATGGTGGACAGCAGCTTCATGCCGATGGCGTTCAACGCGCCGCTGACGGACTGCCTGGCGAGGTCGTCCTGCATCGCGACCAGCACTTCGCAGCCGCGGCGGATGTTGAGGTAGTGGTCGCCGTCGCCGATGGCGCGGTCGAGCGATTCGATGTCGGCCTCGTTGGCGAGGACGGACGCGTGCACGGCACGCAGGCAGGCGACGATGAGTGCGCTGTTCATGGCGGGGTTCCCCAGTTGGATGCGGCGGGTGTGGGCGGATCAGGCAGCGGCCAGGCGCTCCCCGTCGGCGTCGAAATACAGGCAGTGCGCGGGCGGGAAGCGCAGCGCCACGCGGTGACCGGTGGGCAGCGGATGGTCGGACACGTAGCGCACGCGCACGTCGACGCCGCCGCGTTCGCCGACGATCAGGTGCTTGACGAGCGAGCACTCGGCCACCGTGAAGGCACCGTCGCCGGTGGCGGGGTGCACCTCCACGTCCTCCGGGCGCACGGCCACGTGCTGCGCGCGCGGCGGCGCGCTGCCGCCGAACCACGCGGCCGGCAGCACGTTGATGGCGGGCGCACCCAGGCGCTGCGCCACGGCCAGGCTGCGCGGGTTGCGGTAGATCTCCTCGGGCGTGCCGACCTGCCGGATGCGGCCCTCTTCGAGGATCGCGATGCGGTCGGCCATCGTCGTCGCCTCGACCTGGTCGTGGGTGACGTACAGCACGGTGGCGCCGGTGCGGCGCTGGATGCGGCGCAGCTCGACGCGCAGCTCCTCGCGCAGCTTGGCGTCCAGCGACGACAGCGGCTCGTCCATCAGGAAGACCTTGGGCTGGCGCACCAGCGCACGGCCGATGGCCACGCGCTGCATCTCGCCGCCCGACAGCGCCGTGGCCTTGCGCTGCAGCTTGGACTCGATGTGCAGCAGCCGGGCCACTTCTTCCACGCGCGCCTGCACGTCTGCCGCGGGGATGCGCCGCAGCGGCGAGCGCAGCGGAAAGGCGATGTTCTCGAACACCGTCAGGTGCGGGTACAGCGAATACTGCTGGAACACGAAGGCGCAGTCGCGGTGCGACGGCGGCACCTGCGTCACGTCCTGGCCGTCCAGCCGCACCGCGCCGCTGTCGGGCTGCTCGAGACCGGCGATGAGCCGCAGCGTCGTGGTCTTGCCGGCACCGCTGGGGCCCAGCAGCACGAAGAACTCGCCGTCCAGCACGTCGAGGTGCAGATCGTCCACGGCGGGCACGCCGCCGAAGGTCTTGGTGACGGCCTCGATCGATACGCTAGCCATGTCGCATCCCGGGCTGGTGTTGGAGGGTGGAGTCGCTGGCCATCAGCAGTTCGGTCTTGCGGTCGAACAGCACCAGGCGCTCGGTGTGCAGGCGCAGGCCGACGGCCTCGCCCTGCACCGGGCGCTGGTCCTTGGGCGCCACGGCCTTCAGCGTGCCCAGCGGCGACTCGAGGTCGGCCACCCAGTGCGAGCCGAAGTACTCGCAGTAGTTGATGCGCGCCGGCACGCCCTGCCCCGCCGGCAGCAGGTCGATGTGCTCGGGGCGCACGCCCAGCACGGCGTGGCTGGCGCTGGCGCGCATCGTCGGGATGGCCACCTCGGCCTCGTGGAAGCGTGCCGTGCTGTCGCCGTCGGCCACGCCGAAGGCCAGCGGCAGCAGGTTCATCGCAGGGCGGCCGATGAAGCCGGCCACGAACAGGCAGCTCGGGAAGTTGTAGATGCCGTCGGTGTCGTCGGCCTGCAGGATCTCGCCCTTGTTCATCACGACGATGGTGTCGGCCAGCGACATGGCCTCGTTCTGGTCGTGCGTGACGAAGACCGTGGTCGTCTTCAGGCGGTCGTGCAGCTTGCGCAGCTCCACGCACATGACCTCGCGGAACTCGGCGTCCAGCGTGCCCAGCGGCTCGTCCATCAGGAAGGCCTTGGGCTGGCGCACGATGGCCCGGCCGAGCGCCACGCGCTGGCGGTCGCCGCCGGCCAGCCCGCCCACGCGCTGGCCAAGCAGATGCTCGATGCGCAGGATGCCGGCGACATCGGCGATGCGGCGGTCGATCTCGGTGCGCGACAGGCCTTCGTTGCGCAGCGGGAACTCGAGGTTGGCGCGCACGCCCATGTGCGGGTACAGCGCGAACAGCTGGAACACCATCGCGATGTCGCGCTGGCGCGGGCGCAGGAAGGTCACGTCCTCGCCGTCCAGCAGAATTTGGCCCGAGGTGGGGTACTCCAGCCCGGCGATCATGCGCAGCGTGGTCGTCTTGCCGCAGCCCGACGGGCCCAGCAGCACGATGAACTTGCCGTCTTCCAGCAGCAGCGACGAATCGCGCACCGCAGTGAAGTCCACGAAGCGCTTGTGCAGGTTCTTGATGCGGATCTCGGCCATGGTCAGTCCTGCGGCAGCTTCACGGCGATGGAGAACAGCACCACGCCGGTCAGCACCACGGTGAAGGCGTACGAGAAGAGCGTCAGCGACCAGGGCTGCATCAGCATCACCAGGCCCAGGCCGAGCAGGCTGGCGCTGATGCGTTCCCAGGGTTGGCCGCGGCGCCACCAGGGCCGCGCAGGAGAGCGGGAGGAAGGTCGGGAGGAGTTCATTTGCGCACCGCGCCGAAGGTCACCCCGCGCAGCAGGTGCTTGCGCAGGAGGATGGTGAAGATCAGCACCGGCAGCAGGAACAGCGTGGTGCCGGCGGCCATGGCCGGCCAGTCCAGGCCCCCCTCGCCGATGATGGTGGGGATGAACGGCGGCGACGTCTGCGCCTGGCCGCTGGTCAGCAGCAGCGCGAAGGCGTATTCATTCCAGGCGAAGATCAGGCAGAAGATCGCGGTGGTTGCAATGCCGGTGCTGGCCTGCGGCAGCACGACCTTGAAGAAGGCCTGCAGCCGCGTGTAGCCGTCGACCATCGCCGCCTCTTCGTACTCGCGCGGGATCTCGTCCATGAAGCCCTTGAGCAGCCAGACCGAGAGCGACAGGTTCACCACCGTGTACAGCAGCATCAGCCCGACGTGGGTGTCCGAGAGCCCCACCGCGCGGAACATCAGGTAGATCGGGATCGCCACCGCGATGGGCGGCATCATCCGCGTCGACAGGATGAAGAACAGCCAGTCGTCCTTGGCCGGCACGCGAAAGCGTGAGAACGCATACGCGGCCAGCGTGCCCAGCACCACCGACAGGAAGGTGGAGCCGAAGCCGATGATCAGCGAGTTCTTGTAGCGGTCGATGAAACGCGAGGGCCCGGCCAGGATCATCTGCTGCTCGCGCACCAGTTCCTCGTACCAGGTGGTGGGCGGCGGCAGCGCGGCCAGTTCATCGGCGCCGACGCGCGAACGCGTCGTGAACAGGTTGACGTAGCCGATGGCCGAGGGCTCGGCCAGCACCTTGGGCGGGTAGGCGATGGCGTCCTGCGGCGTGCGCAGGCTGGTCATCACGATCCACACCAGCGGGATCAGCGACACGAGCGCGTAGCCGATGACGGCCAGCGCGGCCAGCCACTTGGAGGCGGTGCTCGGTTCGAGCGGGTGACGGACGGTGGGGTTCATCGTTGCTTCACCCGGTCGAGGAATCGGACGGCGACCATCGACATGCCGTAGATCGACACGAAGAGGATGATGGCGAGCGCCGAGCTGTAGCCGGTGCGCCACTTCTCGAAGGCCTCGCGCTTGAGCCGGATCGAGGCCAGCTCGGTGATCGAGCCCGGACCGCCGTTGGTGAGCTGGTCCACGAGGTCGAACATCTTGAAGTTCTCGATGGCGCGGAACAGCACGGCCAGCACGATGAAGGGCATCACCATCGGCAGCGTGACGCGCCAGAACTTCGTCCACTCGGACGCGCGGTCGATCTCGGCGGCCTCGTACAAGTAGGGCGGGATCGAGCGCAGGCCGGCCAGCAGCAGCAGCATCACGTAGGGTGCCCACATCCACGTGTCCACGAGGATGATGGCCCAGGGCGAGAGCGTGCCGTCGCCCAGCATCGTGAAGCTGGTGGGGCCGCCGACGAGCCCGACCAGGTAGTTGAAGATGCCGTACTGCGGCTCGAAGAAGTACTTCCAGAAGGTGCCCACGACCGCCGGCGCCAGCATCATCGGCAGCAGGATCGCGGTGCTCCAGAAGCTGTGCGTGCGGAAGCGCCTGTTCAGCAGCAGCGCCAGGCCGAATCCGATCAGCACCTGCAACGTGATCGACCAGCACAGGAAGTGCGCAGTGGCCCGCATGCTCTCCCACACATCGGGGTCGCTGAGCACGCGGCTGTAGTTCTCGAGGCCGACCCAGTCGACCTCGAGGTTGGGCCGGTTCGCGCGGTAGTTCGTGAACGACAGGTAGATCGTCCAGAACAGCGGGAAGATGTTGAAGGCCAGCAGCAGCACGACGGTCGGCAGGATGAAGATCCAGGCGAGCGTCCGGTCCGACAAGCCGTGGCGGGCAGGGAGCGGGGTGTTCATGGCTGTGGGCGATCGATCGGGCGGCGGGGCGCCCGCTGATGCGGGATGCGCGGGATGAGCGGAGTGCGCGGGACGGACACCGGCGCACCGGTGCCCGCGGAGGGCGGCGGGGGTGGCACGGGCCCGGCCGGCGTGGCCGGGTCCGTGCGCTCAGCAGCTCACTTCAGCTTGCCGTCGTCCTTGAAGACCTCGGTCCAGTCCTTCAGCAGTGCGTCCAGCGCTTCCTGCGGCGTGCCCTTGCCGGCAACCACGTAACTGTGCACGCGGTTCTGCATCGCCAGCAGCAGCTGCGCGTAGGTCGGCTCAGCCCAGAAGTCCTTCACGATCTTCATCGACTCCAAGTACACCGGCGCGTACGACGCGCTCTTGTCGAAGCCGGGCTTGCCCAGCACCGACAGGTGCGTGGTGGCGCCGCCGGCGTCCCACCAGCGCTGCTGGATGGCGGGCTGCGCGAACCACTTGATGTACTCCAGCGCCGCGGCCTGCTTGTCGGAGTACTTCACCACCGAGATGCCCTGGCCGCCGAGCTGCGCGAACTGCTTGTCGCCCTTGGGCATGGCGAAGAAGCCCGACTTCTCGCCGCCGACCTGCGGGTCCTTCGAGATGCCAGGGAAGAAGGCGATGAAGTTCATCTGCATCGCCACCTGGCCCGACTTGTAGGCGTCCAGGTTCTCGGTCATGTAGGCGTTGGCGTGGCCGGGCGGCGTGCAGCAGTCGTACAGGTCCTTGTAGAACTTCAGGCCCTTCACGGCGCCGGGGCCGTTGATGAAGCCCTTCATGTCGTACGGCTTGGCCGGGTTGGCGTACTCCATGCCGTAGGCGTACATGGTGTTGGTCACGCCCATCGTGATGCCTTCGGAGCCGCGCTCGGTGTAGAGCGCCGCGCCGTAGACCTTCTTGCCGTCGATGCTGCGGTTCTGGAAGAACTGCGCGATCGCCTTGAACTCGTCCCAGGTCTTCGGCGGCGCCAGGTCGCGACCGTGCTTCTGCTTGAACTCGGCGCGCAGCTCGGGCCGGGCGAACCAGTCCTTGCGGTAGGCAAAGGCCACGGCGTCGCCCATCGCAGGCAGCGCGTAGTAGTTCTTCGAGCCCTTGGGCCAGGTCGAGTAGCCCTCGACCGTGGCCGGGGCGAAGTCGGCCATCTTGATGCCGTTCTTGTCGAAGAAGTCGTTGAGCTTGACGTAGTGGCCTTCGGTGGCGGCCGAGCCGATCCACTGGCTGTCGCCGATCAGCAGGTCGCACAGCTTGCCCTTGGAGTTCAGCTCGTTGAGCATGCGCTGCGCGAAGTTCGGCCAGGGCACGAACTCGAACTTCATCTGCACGCCCGACTTCGCCGTGAAGTCCTTGGACAGTTCCACCAGGGCGTTGGCCGGATCCCAGGCGGCCCAGCACAGGGTCAGTTGCGTCGCCTGCGCCTGGGCGGGCACGGCGGTCAGGCCGGCCAGCGCGCCGAGCGCAGCGGTGACCAGCTTCGAGGGGAACGTCTTCATCCAGTTGTCTCCGTGGATTGTTGGACCCGAAGGCGGCGATGCCGCCTCGATGACGACGTGCTCTGGAAGTCGGGGTCGCTGGGACTCGAACTCACTCAAACCACATCTGCAGTTGATGGTAACTACATCAATAACTACATCACTCAGTGCTTTCCATTACTCCATCAAAGGCAGCCGTGCGCCACGTTGCCCCGGGCTTGCACCGCTTCGCATGCAGGGGCGCTTCGGCCAGAATGCTGATTGACATATTTAGCTGCCACCGCCCCTGATGCCCTCGCCCCTGTCCGTCACCATCCCGCAGATCGCCAAGGCGGCCGGCGTCAGCACGGCCACGGTCGACCGGGTGCTGAACGATCGGCCGGGCGTCAACCCGGCCACGGCGCAGCGGGTGCGCGAGGTGCTGTCGTCGCTGGGCGGCACGGTGACGCAGCCGGGGCGGCCCAAGAGCGCGCCGAACTACCGTTTCGCCTTCGTGCTGCCCGACGCGCGCACCGCGTTCTTCGACGCGGTCGACCGCATCGTGGCGCAGAGCGCCGGCGAGTTCCGCCACCAGCACGTCACCGAGCTGACGCTGCGCCTGCCCTCGCATGACGTGAACGCCTTCGCACAGCAGCTGGCCCGGCTCACCGACTTCGGCGGCCTGGCGCTGCTGGCGCCCGATGTGCCGCAGGTGAAGCTCGCCATCAACGAGCTGGTGCAGGCCGGCGTGCAGGTGGTGACGCTGTTCTCCGACGTCGCGGGCTCGATGCGCGCTGCCTTCCTCGGCACCGACAACCGCGCCGCCGGCCGCACGGCGGGCCTGCTGCTGGGGCACGGCATGGCCGGCCGCCCGCGCGCGCGCACGGCGCTGTTCTCGCCGCCCACGCGCTTTGCGTCCGAGATCGACCGCCGCATCGGCTACGCGCAGCTGATGGAAGAGCGCTACGCACAGGTCGAGCTGCTGCGCTTCCTGGAAGTGCCCGACACCGAGGACGAGGCCTACCGCTACGCGATGGACTGCCTGCCGCCCGCCGATTCGCCCGAGGCCATCGCTTCGGTCTACAGCGTGGCCGGCGGCAGCTTCGGCATCGGCCGCGCGCTGGCCGAGCGCGGCTACACGGGCCGGGCGCTGTTCGCGGTGCACGACCTGGTCGAGGTGCACCGCACGATGCTGGCCTCGGGCACCGCCGACTACGTGCTGCACCAGGACGTGTACCTGTCGGTCTCGGCGGCCGCGCGCACGCTGCGCGCTCTGCAGGACGGCGTGCGCGGCGCGCTCACCACCTTCCGCAACCCGCGCGTGGAGATCGTGACCCAGGAGAACCTCGCATGACAGCGCGGGGGCTCCTCGCCCAGACTGCGGGGCCGCTGGCACGCTGTTCATGGGCCAGCCGGCACTGACGCCATGAAGAAGTTCCTCAACCTGCCGGAAGCGTTTGTCTCCGAGAGCGTCGCCGGCTTCGTGCAGGCGCACCCGACGCTCGTGGCGCTGCACCCGGCGCCGCTGTTCGTGCGGCGCCGCACACCCAAGCGCAAGGGCGTGGCCGTCCTCTCCGGCGGCGGCTCGGGCCACGAGCCGCTGGACCTGGGCTTCGTCGGCACCGGCATGCTCGACGCCGCCTGCCCCGGCGCGCTGTTCACGGCACCCACCCCGGGGCAGATCGTGGCCGCGGCGCAGCAGGTGGCGCGCGACGAGGGTGTCGTGCTGGTCGTCAAGAACTACGCCGGCGACCTGAAGGCCTTCGAGCTCGCGCGCGACATGCTCGACATGCCGGTGCAGTGGGTGCTGGTCGACGACGACGTCTCGGGCTTCGCCGCGCACCAGGGCGCCGGGCGGCGCGGCGTGGCGGGCACGGTGGTGGTCGAGAAGATCGTCGGCGCGGCCGCCGAACGCGGCCTGCCGCTGGACACCTGCAAGCGCCTGGGCGACCGCGCCAACCAGGCCACCGCGACGATGGGCGTGGCGCTCACGCCCTGCGCCGTGCCGGGGGTGGCGCCCACCTTCGAGATCGGCGCCGACCAGATCGAGATGGGCGTGGGCCTGCACGGCGAGCCCGGCGTGTCGCGCGTGCCGTTCATGGCCGCCGACGCCATCGTCGACGCGCTGCTGGAGCCCATCGTCGCCGACCTGCAGCTGGCCGCCGGCCACGGCGTGCTGCTGGTCGTCAACGGGCTGGGCGGCACGCCGCTGGCCGAGCTGACCCTGCTGCAGGCCGCCGCACGCGCAGCGCTGGGCCGGCGCGGCGTGGAGGTGCGGCGCGTGGCCGTGGGCAACTTCGCGACCGCGCTGGAGACGGCCGGGGCCTCGCTGACGGTGTGCGTGCTCGATGACGAGCTCCTGGACCTGTGGGACGCGCCGGTGCGCACCGCAACCTGGCGCTGGTGAGGCCGTGGCGGGCCGCTGCCCGGCCACGGCTGCGGCCGCTGGACCTCAGGCGCGCGCGCGGGCCTGCTCCAGCTCTTCGGCACCCAGCGGTGCCTGGCGCCGGTAGGCTTCGCTGAAGACCTTGCCCATGTCGTCGGCGCTGCGCACGTACAGCGTCGGCGCGAACTTGCCGTTCGGGCCGTGCGGGTCGACAGGCCCCTTGCCGTCGCCGTCGACGCTGCGCTCGAGCTGCGGCACGCCCTGGGCGTCGGCCGTGATCCTGAACAGTGGCGAGCGCCCCACCGTCTCCTTGCCGCCGCCGGTGTCGACCTGCACCACGCAGGTCTTGTCGGCGCCGTACAGCGCCACCGCCGAGCGGATCAGGCTGGCGTCGCTGCCGTCGATCTTGCCGCCCTTCTCGTAGTACGTGTCCACCGGCACGATGACGTGCGGCGTGACGTCGCGACCGCCGGCTTCGCGCTCGATCGACTGGCGCACGTAGCCGCCCAGGAAGTTCACCGTGTCGTCCAGGCTCATCTTGCGGATCTCGCCGTACGAATGGCCGTCGGCCTCGAGCACCGCCTTCAGGTCGATGCCGAAGTTCTTGTTCAGGTCGGTGGCCACGGCGTCCAGCACCGGCATCGCCTTCTGCCCGGTGACGGCGAACTGCCACTCGGTCGTGAACTCCGGGCGCTTGCCCTGGGCGTCCAGCGGCTTCATCGCGGCGACGGTGTCGCCCGGCGCCGACGGCGTGTGGTGCAGCTTGACGAACTGCCCCATGTCGAGGTCGGACACCAGCGCCGAGAGGTCGCGCTCGATCTCGCCCTGCAGGTCGGCATAGGTCCTGCCGGGGTGCGTCTCGCTGGTGCGCGCGGCCATCTCGGCAATCATCTTGTTGGGCACGATGACCGACGGGATGTCGGGGTTGGCGAAGATCGAGCTCTGCCAGGCCTGGCGCGCCTCGGGCGAGAGCCCGTATTCCTCGCCGTACACGGCCACCAGCTCGCTGACCTTGCCCGCCACCACCGCCATCGCCTGCTGCTGTACCGGGCTCAGGCCGATGGGCGTGGCGGTGCCGGCCTCGTTGAGCGTCGTGCCACCGCTGTACACGCGCACGTTCGGCGCGTCGACGATGCCGGGCGGCACCGGGGTGGGCAGCGTGCGGCCCTGCACGCTGCGCGCGAACGAGGTCACGAGCTCGGCCGAGTTCTCGAACGCCCGCGTGCCGTGCGAACCGAAGGTGTTGAAGACGATGGCCGGCGCCTTCACGTTGGCCGGGAACTCGCCGCCGCGTGCGTTGCGCTGCGACACCTGCTGCCAGAACGCAACCGACTCGGCCGAGAAGAAGCGCGCCGACAGCCCTTCCACGTAGTCGAGCTTGACCGCCTGCGGCTCGCTGCTGCGCAGCAGCTGCTGCTGTGCGGGCGTGATCTCCACGGCGATCTCGTGCGTCTTCGCCTCGGCACCCTTGCCGGTGCGGTAGCGCACCGTGGCCATCGGCGGGCCGGCGTCGCCCGGCTGTGCCTGCACGCCGAGCAGCTGGCCCGGCAGGGCTTCGGGCAGGCGCAGGTGGAAGCGCTCGGTCGCGCCGCCCGGGCGCGCACCGACCTCGACGTCGATGCCCTGCTGGCCGTACGACGCCGCGAACGGGCCGTCGATGTCGGAGTTCATCGCCGTGGTGTGCAGGCCCGCGGGCTTGATGGTGCCGGTCCACAGGGCGCCGTCGATCTCGACCTCGGCGCGCACCGGCGGGATCTTCACGCCCTGCGCGAACAGCGCCGACACGTAGTTGGTGGCGCGCTCGATCGTCTTCGGCTGCGCACCGTCGACCAGCAGCGGGTGCTTGGGGTCGAACTTGGCGAGCAGCGCTGCGTCGTCGCGCTGGCCCGCGATGAGCAGCGTGGTGAACTGCATCGGGTCGATGTCCAGCCCCTGCGCCAGGCGCACGATGTTGCGCGCGGCCAGGCCGTTGTCGCCGCCCTGCACGCCGCGGTGCGCCAGCAGGTTCTCGACCGCCTGCGCCACGTCGTAGCGGCGCGGCGCGCCGCCCTGGAAGCGCTCGGCGGCGATGCTGCCGTCCTGCACGCCGCGGGCGATGGCGTGCACCACCGGGTTCATGTTGCGCCCGAAGGTCTGCGCCAGCATGCCCACCGAGCGCCCGAACTCCAGGTGCGTGGGCGGCCGCGCAGCGGCCGCGGCCAGGGCCGCGCTGGCCGCTGCCGCCGCACCGGGGCGCTGCGGGCCTGCACCCACCGGCACCGTGCCCTCGCCCAGTCGCGACGGGGCACTCGTCGAACGCGGCGGCGGCGTGCTGGGCGCCGCCTGGGTGGCGGCGGGCGGCTGCGGGGGCGTGCGGCGGTGGGTGACGGGCGTCGTGGCCATGCGGGAAGCTCCGGTTGCGTGCGGGGGGCAGGGGACAGGGTCTTGCGACCCCGGCCCCGCACTGTCACCGTCGCTGCCGCTGCGCGCTGCGCGGGTCGCGAAGTCGCGTGCCGGCAGGCGAAGTGGCCCGCGCGCCGCTCAGCGTTGCCGGCTCAGCGCTCGCCGAACGACTCCGAGACCGTCTTGCGCAGCGGCTTGAGCAGGTAGTCCATCAGCGAGCGCTCGCCGGTGCGGATGTCGATCTGCGCCGTCATGCCCGGCAGGATGGCCAGCGCGCGGCCGGTCGTCGACGTCACCGGCAGCGCCTGCGGTGCGATGCGCACGCGGTAGTAGGTGTCGGTGCCGCGCTGCGTCTCTTCCTTCAGCGTGTCGGCGCTGACGTAGATCACGGTGCCGGCCACACCGCCGAAGATCGTGTAGTCGAAGGGGTCGAAGCGGATGGTCGCCGGCAGCCCCGGGCGCAGCCGGCCGATGTCGGCCGGGCGCACCTTGGCCTCGACGATCAGCGCATCGTCCACCGGCACGATCTGCATGATCTCCTCGCCCGCGCGCAGCACACCGCCCACGGTGGTGACGCGGATGTTCTTCACGATGCCGGCCATCTGCGCCGTGAACACGCTGTCGCGCTGCTCCTGCCGCCGCTTGGTCAGCACCTGCGTGCTCTGCGCCATCTCGTCCTCGACCTTGGCCAGCTCCACGCGCGCGTCTTCCAGGAACTTGTTGCGGCGGTTCACCAGCCGCGCCTCGGCTTCGTTCAAGCCGCGCTGCGCGCGCAGCAGCTCGGAGCCGCTGGCGTCGCCGTCGCGGTGCAATTGGTCGACCTGCGCCAGTTCCTTGCGCGCCAGGTCCACCGCCACGCCCAGCGTGCGCAACTCTTCCTCCAGGCCGACGCGGCGCTGGCGGAACAGGGCTTCCTCCACACGCGCGGTGTCGGGCGAACGCTGAAGCAGGTCGCGCTTGAATTCCAGCCGCTCCTGCGCCGTCACCTCGGCCTGCAGCCGGATGGCCTTGCCCTGCAGCGCGAACACACGCGCCTCGGTCTCGCCGACCGAGGCGCCGAAGCGCGTCTGGTTCAGCCGCGCCAGCAGCTGCCCGGGCTGCACGCGGTCGCCTTCCTTCACCAGCAGCTCGGCGAGCACGCCGCCGTCCACGGCCTGGATCAGCTGCACGCGGCTGCTGGCCACGACCTCGCCGCCGGCCTTGGCGACCTCGTCGATGCGGAAGAACATGGCCCAGGCGATGAAGCCCAGCACCGCCACCAGCGCGCCCAGCAGCAGCGCGCCGTGGCGGCGCCGGTGGAAGTTCTCCAGCCGCTGCACCTCGGCCTGTGCGCGTTGCGCGTCGGCGGCAGCCAGTTGTTCAGACCACATCGAGCACTCCTTGCTGCATGGCCGGCGCACGCACGGCGACCGGCGCGGGCGGGCGTGCCGCAGCCGCTGCTGCAGGTGCAGCCACGGGCCGGCCCCCCTTCAACGTCTGCGCCGCCAGTTGCGGCAGCACCTGCTGCGGCGTGCCGTCGGCGACGACCGCGCCCTGCTGCATCACCACCACGCGCGTGGCCAGCTGCAGCGCCTGCATCGGGCGGTGGGTGGCGACGACCAGGATGTCCTCGGGCCCCACCACCGCCTGCAGCTGCTGCCACACACGCGCTTCGCTCTCGGCGTCGAGCGACGCGGTGGGTTCGTCCAGCAGCCACACGCGCGGCGCGCACAGCATCAGCCGCGCCAGCGCCACCAGCTGCCGCTGGCCGCCCGAGAGGCCTTCGCCGCCTTCGCTGATCGGCAGCTCCAGCCCCAGCGGGTTGGCGGCGGCAATGCCGTCGACACCCAGCTCGCGCACCACGCGCAGCAGCTGCGAGTCGCTGGCGGTGCCCGAGAGCATCAGGTTGCTGCGCAGCGTGCCCTTGAACAGGTGCACCTGCTGCGGCAGGTAGCCCACCTGGCCGGCCACGGCCTGCGGGTACACTTCCCACAGGTCGGCGTCGCCCAGCCGCACGCGGCCGCCCGTGGGCCGGTACAGGCCGGCCAGCAGCTTCAGCAGCGTCGACTTGCCGCAGCCCACCGGGCCCAGCAGCAGCACGCGTTCGCCGGCACGGAACTGCAGGCTGTCGATCTGCACCTGCTGCAGCGGCGACTCGGGGTAGGCGAAGCGCAGCTGCTCCACCGCCACCGCGGACGGCGGCGCATCGGGCAGCAGCAGGTGCTGGCCGGCGCGGCGCTCGCCGGGCAGCACCAGCACGCGGTGCACCATCTGCAGCGCCTGCGCCACCTGCTGCCACTGCGCCAGGTACTGCACGCTCTGTGCGACGGGCGCGATGATGCGGCCGCCGAGGATGCTGCAGGCCACCAGGCCGCCCATGCTCAGCAGGCCGGCTTCGATCTGCCACACGCCCACCACCACCGCCGCCACGTAGGCCACGGTCGACAGGCTGCCGGTGCTGACGGTGGACAGGTTGGTGATGGCCTTCTGGCGGATGGCGTGGCCGTCGATGGCGCCGGTGACGGCCTGCCACTCTTCGGCAAAGCGCCAGCCCGCGTTGCCGGCGCGGATGGATTCGGCACCGCGGATGGTGTCGACCAGCAGGCCCTGGCGCTCGTTGCTGCGCTGCTGCAGCTGCTGCGACAGCAGGCGCAGCCGCCGCTGCGTGGTGAAGCCCAGCAGCAAGGCCACCGGCAGCAGCAGCGCGTAGACCCAGCCCACTGCGCCGCCCAGCACCGCGATGCAGGCCAGGAACAGCAGCGCAAACGGCAGGTCCACCAGCGCGAACACGATGCCCGAGCTGAAGAACTGCCGCACCGCATCCAGCCCGCCCACCTGCGCCGCCAGCGTGCCCAGGCTGCGCGGCTGCTGGTCCAGCTGCAGGTGCAGCAGGTGGCCGAAGACCTGCTGCGAGACACGCTTGTCGACCGCGCAGGCGACGCTGTCGAGGATGCGTGCGCGTGTGATCTTCAGCGCCCAGTCCATCGCCAGGATCAGCACCATGCCCACCACCAGCGTGGTCAGCGTGGCGTAGGCCAGCGTGGGCACCACGCGGTCGTAGACCTGCATCGCGAACAGCGAGGTCGCCACCGCCAGCACGTTCACCAGCAGCGTGGCCACCAGCACCTGGCCGAGCCAGCCCGGCTCGCGGAACAGCTCGCTCCACACCAGCCGCGCAGCCAGGTTGCCGTGCAGGCTGGGCGCCTGGCCGGCAGCGCCGGGCGCGGCCGGCGGCGGCCGCAGCCAGACCACCTGCGCGTCGTGCAGCGCCTCCTGCGCGCAGGCGGCGGTGCTGCCGTCGGCACGGGTGAGCACGATGTCGCCGTCGGCGGCGCGGTCGGCCAGGAACCAGGCACTGTCGTGCCACACCAGGGCCGGCAGGCGGCGCAGGTCGAAGCGGCGCCAGCCCAGCTGCAGCGGCGCCACGCCCTTCAGCCCGGCCTGCAGCAGCACCTGGCGCAGCCACTCGGCCGGCTGCAGCTGCGGCAGCGTGTGCGCGCAGCGTGTGCAGGCCTCGGCCAGCGCCTGCGTGTCGGCCGGCAGGCCCAGGCAGTCCAGGGTGCGCTGCAGCAGGGCCGCGTCGATGCGCGGCAGCGGCAGGGGGTGGGGTGCGTCCATCGGTGTCATTCCCGGGCGGCTGTGGTCGCGGCACCCGCCGCCGGCGTGTCCGCCAGCGTGTCGAGGCCGCCGATCAGCGCCGTGAGTTGCAGCGACTGGGCCAGCCAGTCGCTGTCGGCCTGCACTTGCTGCAGGTGTTGTTCGCTCGCTTCGCGCTGCATGTTCAGCAGGTCGAGCCAGCTCTTGGTGCCGGCTTCGTACTGGCGCTTGTACGACTCCAGCAGCGCCGCCAGGTCCTGCAGCGACGCCGCCTGCGTGGCGATCAGCGCCTGCAGCGTCTGCCGGTTGGCAAGCAGGCGGCGCACGCTGCGGCTGGTGTCGTTGCGCAGCGCCAGCAGGTCCTGCTGCGCCGCTTCCAGCTGCGACAGCGCGGCGGCGCTCTGGCCGCGCACGGCGCCGCCCAGCCCGTCGAGCGCGGCTTCCACGACCACGCTGACACGGCTGTCGCGTGCCATGCCGGGCTGGTCGCGCCAGTGCTCGGCCTGCAGGTACACGGTGGGCATGGCGGCGGTGCGCGCCTGCGCCACCGCGGCGCGCGCGCGCTCGACCTGCTGCTCTTTCAGCGCAACCTCGGCGCTGCGGGCCAGAGCCATCTCCAGCACCGCTTCGGCGCCGGGCAGCGCCGTCAGCGCTTGCGGCACGGGCTGCCCGGCCGCCACGGGCTGCTGCGTCCAGGCCAGCAGGTCGCTCAACGCCACCTCCAGCTCGCCGGCGAAGCGCTGTTCGCGCGCACGCGCCTGCGCCAGCCGCGTGGCGGCCAGGTTGACGTCGGCGCGCGAGGCCAGCTGGCCGCGTTCGCGGCGCTGGATCTGGTCGAACAAGGCCTGGTGCGCCTCGGTGTTGTGCTGCGCCAGCTGCAGCCGGCGCTGGCTGCCCAGCACCGCTGCGTAGGCCAGCGCGGTGTTCTGCAGCAGCTCGCGCTGCACGCGCCGCAGGTCGGCGCGCTCGACCTCGGCGTCGGCCTCGGCGTAGGCCAGGGCGTTGTCGATGCGGCCGAAGGCCCACAGCGGCTGGCGCGCGCGCAGCGTCACCGGCGTCGTGCCGCCGCCGGCCTGCGCGCCGGAGCTGCGTTGCGCCAGCGCCGACAGCGACGGGTAGCGCTGGCTGCGCACCGCCTCGCCGACATGCTGCTTGGCGTCGACCTGGGCCTGCTTGCCGCCCACCACCGGGTGCAGGCGCAGCGCCGTGCGCAGCGCGGCTTCGAAGCCGGCGGGCTGCTGCGCGTGGGCGCTGCCCGCGGCCAGCCACAGCAGCGCCGCCAGCAGCGCGGCCGGCAGCTTCTTCACCACGCGGCGTCCTCCAGCGGCGTGTCGGCCGCGGGGGCCGCCGTCTCGTCGCCCGCCGGCAGGCCGGCCAGCGCCCGCGCGCGCGCCAGGTCGTCGCGCCAGCCGCGGTTCCACGGGCAGCGCTGCACGGCCTGCTCCATCTGCGCGATGCCCTCGGCCAGCCAGCCCTTGTGCACGTCGATCAGGCCGACGAGGAAGGTCGCCGCCGCATGGCCCGGCACGTGGTGCAGCAGCTGCTTGAAGCAGCGTTCGGCGTCGTCGAGCTGGCGCGCGCGGTAGTGCGCCACACCGCGTTCCAGCAGCCCGGGCTCGGGCAGCGTCAGCATGTCGGTGATGGGCTGCCAGCCGATCTTGCGGTTGGTGGCGCGGACCAGCGGCGCCAGGTGCTTGGCGTAACGTGTCCACTTCGCGGTGGAGCTGCTGTAGATGGGCTGGCGCACCTGCCACACCGAGGCCGTCTTCACCGGGCGCTGCAAGGCATTGAACTGCAGCACGCCGTCTTCCCAGCCGACGCCGATGTAGTCCAGCATGCGCCGGGCCGCGGCGGCGGTGTCGGCCACCACGTCTTCGTACTGCACTTCCAGGATCTCGCCCGGGAACAGCTGCTGCCAGGTGTGCATCAGCAGGTTGTGGTCGGCCAGCTGCTCGCCGATCCAGTCGAGGTCGTAGGCGAAGCCCATGCCGCCATCTTTGGCGGCGTAGTCGGTGAAGTAGTTGGAGATCGCGATGTCGCGCGGGTCGCGCCGCACCGAGATGATCTTCGCGTGCGGGAACAGCAGCTTGATGAGGCCGATGTTCTCGAAGTTGTGCGGCAGCTTGTCGACCACATGGCGCGCTGCGGGCGCGAAGTCCTGCAGCTCCTGCAGCACCTGGCCGGCGATGCCCGACAGGACCTCGGGCGAGAGGTCGTCCACGCAGTCGGGAAAGTGGCGGCCGGACCCGGTGCGGCGTTCCCAGCGCTCCAGCGTCGCGACGACGCGGGGGATCAGCCCCAGCTCGCCGGCACCGTGGATCTGGCTGTGGCTGGCCAGGATCTGCTCCACCAGCGTGGTGCCCGAGCGCGGCATGCCGACCACGAACACCGGCACGGTACTCGGCAGGCCGCCGCTGCGCTGCTGGTACAGCTCGCGCGTGAAGGCGTGGCGGATGCGCGCGCAGTGCTGGCGGTGCGCCACCGGGTCGTAGCGCAGGTGGCGGCGGCTCGCGGCGTTGGCTTCGTCGGCGAGGGCGAAGGCGCGGTCGTGGTCTTGCCGCTGTTCCCACGCAGCGGCCAGCTGCAACAGCAGCCCGGTGCGCACGCTACCTTCCAGGCCCGGCGTGCGCGCGGCCTGCTCCAGCTGTTCCAGCGCCGCGGCGTCCTGCGGGAAGCGGCGCGCGTTGATCAGCGCCGCCAGGCCCTTGGCCGGGTCCAGCAGGCGCAGCTGCTCGAAGCGGGCCACGGCCTCGTCGATGCGGCCCTGCTGCATCAGCAGCTGGCCCAGGCCGTGCAGGGCCGGCACCAGGTCGGGCTGCTGTGCCAGCAGCGCCTGGTAGCGCGCCTCGGCCTGCGCCAGCTGCTGCTCCTGCACCTCCACCGCAGCCAGGGCCAGCAGGGCCTGGGGATGCGGCGGCTCGCACTGCTGCAGGGCTTGCTCCGCGGCGCGGCGCGCGGCGGCGTCGTCGTGCTGCAGGCAGGCCGCGGACAGGCGCACCCACAGCGGCAGCGTGTCATGCCCCTGGGCTTCGGACAGGTGGATGGCGCGGCGCAGCAGCGCAGCGCCCTGCTGCGCCCGCCCTTGCACCAGGGCCAGCTCGGCCCGCTGCAGGCGCAGGCCGATGTGCTCGGGCGCGTGCTGCTGCGCTTCGCGCAGCAGGTCGTCGGCTTGCGCGTGGCGGTCCTGCGCGGCCAGCCGCTGGCTGCAGCCGATCACCAGCGCGCACCAGTCGTCGGGGGCCAGCTGCGTGCGTTGTTCGGCCAGCCAGGCTTCGGCCGCGGCGTGCTGGTCGCTCGCCAGCCAGATGTCGAGCTGCAGGCCGTGCAGCTGCTGCTGCAGCTGCTGCTGCCGTTCGGGCGTGGCATCGGCGTGTTGCGTGGCCCACAGCGCAAGCGCCTGGTCCAGGCTGTGCTGCGCCTCCTCGGGCGCATCGGCCTGCAGGTGCAGGCGCAGCAGGTTCAGCAGCACCGGCAGGCGCGGCGCGGCGGCGGCGCTGCGCGCGTACAGCGCGCGGGCTTCGTCGGGCCGGCCCTGCTGCATGCGGCACCAGCCCAGGCGCGCCAGCAGCAGGCCGTGTTCACCAGGTTCGCCGGCTTCAGGCGCTGCGGCTTCCAGCAGCGCCGCAGCGGCGTCCAGGTCGTGCAGGGCCAGGTGCACCGCGGCGAGGTCGATGCGCGTGGCCAGGTCCAGGCCAGCCGCCGTGCCGTCCAGCGCCGCCAGCGTGTGGCGCGCCGCCTCGGCGTCGCCCAGATGGGCCTGCGCCAGCGCCAGCAGCACCTGTTCGGGCGCCGCGCCGCTGCCGGCCAGGCAGGCGTCGCGCAGCGCAGCGAAGGCTTGCTGTTCGGCCCAGCCGCGCAGCAGGGGCAGCGGCTGGCTCACTTCAGGCCCTGCGAGGTCAGGATCAGCGGCGGCATCGCGGTCCTGTAGACGTTGCCGATTGTCGATCCCTGGTTGGGGTTGGAAGTCCAGAAGCCGTTCCAGAGGTCTTGTTGGCGGGCCGAACCGTTGGCTATGCGGATGAAGTTGCCCGAGTCCGACAGGAACGCGGCGTCGGTGACGACGGTTTGCCAGACGTTGTAGCCGCCGCCCGCCAAAAAGCCGTCGACCGAGTTGCCAAAGCTTCCCAGGACGGCACTGCCGCTGCCGACCAGCACGACACGGTCGTCGGTCCCCAGGTTGTTGGCGCCGTTCCACATGCCCCAGCTGTCGGCCGCGCCCGGCCCGTTGCCGTCGGCGCTGAGCACGTCGGAACTGCTGTCGACGCGGATGTAGATGGTGTAGGCCGTGCCGCTGGCAAACGTGCGGCCGCTGTGGCTGGAACTGGTGCCTTCGACCAGATCAAACACCACCACCGAGGTGTCGAGGGCACTGGCCGTGGTGAAGTTCAGCGCCGTGCTGGTGCTGATGCCGGCGTAGGCATTGCCGGCCTGGTCGGTCAGCACGCCGCTGGCCAGCTGCACGTTGTAGCCGGTGCCGGCGTTCAGGTCGGCCGTGGGATTGATGGTGACCGTGCCGCCGCTGACCGCGACCTGGCTGCTGTCGGTGGCGGAGATGGTGCGCGTGTCGCCCGCGCCGTTGCTGATGACGATGCTGCCGCTGCCCGCCAGCACCGTCTCGCCGAAGTTCAGCACGATGTTGCTGCCCACCGCCACTGCCGTGGCGTTGTCGGCCGGCGTGCTGGACGACAGCGTGGGCCCGGTGGTGTCGACGAGGTAGCTGGCGTTGTCGGCCACCGACGCGTGTGTCAGCGTGGCGTTGTTGCCGGCGGCGTCCTGCAGCGTGCCGCCGTTGAGCTGCAGCGCGTTGGCGCCGATGGCGATGCCGTTGGTGTCGGTGTCGCCGCTCTGCACCGTGTAGCTGAAGACCAGCGCCGTGCTGCCGCTGCCCGAGGCGTAGCCGGCGTAGACCGTGCTGCCGCCGACGTTCAGCGCCACGCGCGGCGTGCCGCCGGTGGTGTTGACGATGGTGGCCTCGTTCATCGTCACGGTGACGTTGACCACGTCGCCTGCGTTGAGCCGGCTGTTCTGTGCGCCCGAGGCGCTGCTGATGGCCACGCTGCTGACGCCCGGCGCCACGTCGTCGAGGTCGTTGATGGCCAGCGACACGGCCTGCTCGCTGGCGTTGCCGGCGGGGTCGGTGGCGACCACCGTGAAGGCGTAGCTGGCCTTGGTCTCGTGGTCGGGGTTGCCCGTCAGCGTGACGGCACCCGTGCTGCCGTTGATGCTGAACAGCGCGTGGTCGCCCGTGGCCTTCAGGCTGTAGGTCAGCGATGCCGCGTCGCTGGCAGCCGCGGTGTAGACGACCTGGCCGCTGCCGCTGTTCTCGTCGATGGCCGTGGCGGTGCCGCCCGAGCTGAATCCGGGCGCCGTGGTGTCGACCAGGTAGCCGGCGTTGTCGCCGACGGCGCCATGGCCGATGCTGGCGGCGTTGCCGGCGGCGTCGCGCAGCGTGCCGCCGTTGAGCTGCAGCGCGTTGGCGCCGATGGCGATGCCGTTGGCGTCGGTGTCGCCGCTCTGCACGGTGTATTCGAACACCAGCGCCGTGCTGCCGCTGCCCGAGGCGTAGCTGGCGTAGAAGGTGCTGCTGTCGATGGTCAGCGCCACGCGCGGCACGCCGCCGGTGGTGTCGACGACGGTGGCCTCGTCCATCGTCACCGTGACCTGCACCACGTCGCCCGCGTTCAGCGTGCTGTTCAGCGCGCCGGTGGCGCTGCTGAGCGCGATGCTGGCGACGCTGGGCGCAGTCTCGTCGCTGATGTCGTTGATGGCCAGCGTGACCGCCTGCTCGCTGGCGTTGCCGGCGGCATCGGTGGCGACCACCGTGAAGACGTAGCTGGCCTGGGTCTCGTGGTCGGGGTTGCCCGTCAGCGTGACCGCGCCGGTGCTGGCGTCGATGCTGAACGCGGCGTGGTCGTCCACGGCCTTGAGGCTGTAGCTGGTGCTGCCGGTGGCCACGTCGCCGCTGTCGGTGCTGGTGGCGGTGTAGATCACCTGGCCGGCGCCGCTGTTTTCGGTGATGGCGGTGGCCGTGGCGCTGGAGGTGATGGTGGGCGCCACCTCGTCGAGGTCGTTGACGGACAGCGTCACCGCTTGTTCGGTGGCGTTGCCGGCGGTGTCGGTGGCGACCACGGTGAAGGCGTAGCTGGCCTGCGTCTCGTGGTCCGGGCTGCCGGTGAGCGTCACCGCACCGGTGGCCGCGTTGACCGTGAAGAGCGCGTGGTCGTCCACGGCCTTCAGGCTGTAGCCGACACCACCGCTGACGTCGCCCGCGTCGGTGCTGGTGGCGGTGTAGACCACCTGGCCGGCGCCGCTGTTTTCGTCGATGGCCGAGGCAGTGCCGCCTGAGGTGACGGTGGGTGCGGACTCGTCGAGGTCGTTGACGGCCAGCGTCACGGCTTGCTCGGTCGCGTTGCCGGCGGCATCGGTGGCGACCACCGTGAAGGCGTAGGCCGACTGGGTTTCGTGGTCCGGGTTGCCGGTCAGTGTGACGGCGCCGGTGGCCGCGTTGATGCTGAACAGCGCGTGGTCGTCCACGGCCTTGAGGCTGTAGCTGGTGCTGCCGGTGGCCACGTCACCGGTGTCGGTGCTGGAGGCCGTGTAGACCACCTGGCCGGCGCCGCTGTTCTCGGCGACGACGGTGGCGGTGGCGCCCGAGGTCACGGTCGGTGCCACTTCGTCGAAGTCGTTGACGGCCAGGCTGACGGCCTGCTCGGTGGCGTTGCCTGCAGCGTCTGTGGCGACCACCGTGAAGGCGTAGGCCGACTGGGTTTCGTGGTCCGGGTTGCCGGTCAGTGTGACGGCGCCGGTGGCCGCGTTGATGCTGAACAGCGCGTGGTCGTCCACGGCCTTGAGGCTGTAGCTGGTGCTGCCGGTGGCCACGTCACCGGTGTCGGTGCTGGAGGCCGTGTAGACCACCTGGCCGGCGCCGCTGTTCTCGGCGACGACGGTGGCGGTGGCGCCCGAGGTCACGGTCGGTGCCACTTCGTCGAAGTCGTTGACGGCCAGGCTGACGGCCTGCTCGGTGGCGTTGCCTGCAGCGTCTGTGGCGACCACCGTGAAGGCGTAGGCCGACTGGGTTTCGTGGTCCGGGTTGCCGGTCAGCGTCACCGCGCCCGTGGCCGCGTTGATCGTGAACAGCGCGTGGTCGCCCGTGGCCTTCAGGCTGTAGCTGGTGCTGCCGGTGGCCACGTCGCCGGTGTCGGTGCTGGTGGCGGTGTAGACCACCTGGCCGGCACCGCTGTTTTCGTCGATGGCGGCCGCGGTGGCGCCCGAGGTCACGGTCGGCGCCACTTCGTCGAGGTCGTTGACGGCCAGGCTGACGGCCTGCTCGGCGGCGTTGCCGGCGGCGTCGGTGGCGACGACGGTGAAGGCGTAGCTCGGCTTCGTCTCGTGGTCCGGGTTGCCGGTCAGCGTGACGGCACCGGTGGCCGCGTTGATCGTGAACAGCGCGTGGTCGCCCACGGCCTTCAGGCTGTAGATGACGCCGCCGCTGACGTCGCCGCTGTCGGTGCTCGTGGCGGTGTAGACCACCTGGCCGGCGCCACTGTTCTCGGCGATGGCGGTGGCCGTGGTGCCCGAGGTGAAGCTCGGCGCCACCTCGTCGAGGTCGTTGACCGTCAGGCTGACGGCTTGTTCGGTGGCGTTGCCGGCGGCGTCGGTGGCGACCACCGTGAAGGCGTAGGCCGACTGGGTTTCGTGGTCCGGGTTGCCGGTCAGCGTCACCGCGCCCGTGGCGGCGTTGATCGTGAAGAGGGCGTGGTCGCCGCTGGCCTTCAGGCTGTAGCTCACGCCGCCGCTGACGTCGCCCGCGTCGGTGCTGGTGGCGATGTACACCACCTGGCCGGCGCCGCTGTTTTCGTCGAGTGCCGTGGCAGTGGCGCTGGAGGTGATGGTCGGCGCCACTTCGTCCAGGTCATTGACGGCCAGCGTCACCGATCGCTCATTGCTGTTGCCGGCGGCGTCGGTCGCCACCACGGTGAAGGCGTAGCTCGACTTCGTCTCGTGGTCCGGGCTGCCTGTCAGCGTGACGGCGCCGGTGGCCGCGTCGATGGTGAACAGCGTGTGGTCGCCCGTGGTCTTGAGGCTGTAGCTGGTGCTGCCGGTGGCCACGTCGCCGCTGTCGGTGCTGGTGGCGGTGTAGACCACCTGGCCGGCACCGCTGTTTTCGTCGATGGCGGTGGCGGTGGCGCCCGAGGTCACGGTCGGCGCCACTTCGTCGAGGTCGTCGACGGCCAGGCTGACGGCCTGCTCGGTGGCGTTGCCGGCGGCATCGGTCGCGACAACGGTGAAGGCGTAGCTCGACTTCGTCTCGTGGTCGGGGTTGCCGGTCAGCGTGAAGGCACCGGTGGCCGCGTTGATCGTGAACAGCGCATGGTCGTCCACGGCCTTGAGGCTGTAGCTGACGCCGCCGCTGACGTCACCGGTGTCGGTGCTGGTGGCCGTGTAGACCACCTGGCCGGCGCCGCTGTTTTCGTCGGTGGCGGTGGCGGTGGCACCCGAGGTGACGGTCGGCGCCACTTCGTCGAGGTCGTTGACGGCCAGCGTCACCGCACGCTCGCTGCTGTTGCCGGCGGCGTCGGTGGCGACCACCGTGAAGGCGTAGCTGGCCTTGGTTTCGTGGTCCGGGTTGCCCGTCAGCGTGACGGCGCCGGTGGCCGCGTTGATGGTGAACAGCGCGTGGTCGCCGCTGGCCTTCAGGCTGTAGCTGACACCACCGCTGACGTCGCCCGCGTCGGTGCTGGTGGCGGTGTAGACCACCTGGCCAGAGCCGCTGCTTTCGGCGATGGCCGTGGCGGTGGCGCTGGAGGTGACGGTCGGCGCCACTTCGTCGAGGTCGTTGACGGCCAGCGTCACCGCACGCTCGCTGCTGTTGCCGGCGGCGTCGGTGGCGACCACCGTGAAGGCGTAGCTGGCCTTGGTTTCGTGGTCCGGGTTGCCCGTCAGCGTGACGGCGCCGGTGGCCGCGTTGATGGTGAACAGCGCGTGGTCGCCGCTGGCCTTCAGGCTGTAGCTGACACCACCGCTGACGTCGCCCGCGTCGGTGCTGGTGGCGGCGTAGACCACCTGGCCGGCACCGCTGTTTTCGGTGATGGCGGTGGCGGTGGCACCCGAGGTGACGGTCGGCGCCACTTCGTCCAGGTCGTTGACGGCCAGCGCCACGGTTTGCTCGGTGGCGTTGCCCGCGGCGTCAGTGGCCACCACCGTGAAGGCATAGCTGGCCTTCGTTTCGTGGTCAGGGTTGCCGGTCAGCGTGACGGCGCCGGTGGCCGCGTTGATGGTGAACAGCGCGTGATCGCCCGTGGCCTTCAGGCTGTAGCTGGTGCTGCCGGTGGCGATGTCGCCGGTGTCGGCGCTGGTGGCGGTGTAGACCACCTGGCCGGCGCCACTGTTCTCGGCGATGGCGGTGGCCGTGGCGCCCGAGGTGAAGCTCGGCGCCACCTCATCGAGATCGTTGACCGTCAGGCTGACGGCCTGCTCGGAGGCGTTGCCGGCGGCGTCGGTGGCGACCACGGTGAAAGCGTAGGCCGCCTGGGTCTCGTGGTCCGGGTTGCCGGTCAGCGTCACCGCGCCGGTGGCGGCGTTGATCGTGAAGAGGGCGTGGTCGCCGCTGGCCTTCAGGCTGTAGCTCACGCCGCCGCTGACGTCGCCCGCGTCGGTGCTGGTGGCGGTGTAGACCACTTGGCCGGCACCGATGTTTTCGTCGATGGCGGTGGCGGCGGCGCCCGAGGTCAAGGTCGGCGCCACTTCGTCGAGGTCATTGACGGACAGGCTGACGGCTTGTTCGGTGGCATTGCCGGCAGCGTCGGTGGCGACGACCATGAAGGCGTAGCTCGGCTTCGTCTCGTGGTCCGGGTTGCCCGTCAGCGTGACGGCGCCCGTGGCGGCGTTGATCGTGAAGAGGGCGTGGTCGCCGCTGGCCTTCAGGCTGTAGCTCACGCCGCCGCTGACGTCGCCCGCGTCGGTGCTGGTGGCGGTGTAGACCACTTGGCCGGCACCGATGTTTTCGTCGATGGCGGTGGCGGTGGCGCCCGAGGTCAAGGTCGGCGCCACTTCGTCGAGGTCGTTGACGGCCAGCGCCACGGTTTGTTCGGTGGCGTTGCCCGCGGCGTCAGTGGCCACCACCGTGAAGGCATAGCTAGCCTTCGTTTCGTGGTCAGGGTTGCCGGTCAGCGTGACCGCACCCGTGGCGGCGTTGATCGTGAACAGCGCGTGGTCGCCCGTGGCCTTCAGGCTATAGCTGGTGCTGCCGGTGGCCACGTCGCCGCTGTCGGTGCTGGTGGCGGTGTAGACCACCTGGCCGGCACCGCTGTTTTCATTGATGGCCGTGGCGGTGCCACCCGAGGTGACGGTGGGCGCCACTTCGTCGCGGTCGTTGACCGACAGGCTCACCGCCTGCTCGCTGCGGTTGCCCGCGGCGTCTGTCGCGACCACCGTGAAGCCATAGCTCGCCTGCGTCTCGTGGTCCGGACTGCCGATCAGCGTGACCGCGCCAGTGGCCGGGTCGATGCTGAACAGCGCGTGGTCGTCCACGGCCTTCAGGCTCCAGCGCACGGTGCTGGCATCGGCCGCGGTGGCGGTGTAGACCACATGCGGCGCGACGCTGCCTTCGTCGACGGCGTCGGCGGTTCCGGCGGAGCCGATGCTGGGCGCGAAGGTGTCGACGATGACTGCAAGGCCGCCTTCCAGGGCCGAGCCGGTGTCCACGGCAGCGCGCTCGGCGCCGGCCACCACCACGGCTTGCGTGGCGGCGTCGAGCGTGGCCTGGCCGCCGGTGACCGTCAGGCCGGCCAGCAGCGTGTCGATGGTCTGCTGGCTGTCACCGCCATTGGCGGCGTCGGCGCCCGACAGCGCAGCCAGCACGGCGCCGTAGAGCTCGCCCTGGCTCAGCCCGTCGCCGGCGTCGTAGCCGCCGCCGTTGGTGGGGGCCACGGCCACGTCCTGCAGCGCGTCCAGGCCGAACAGCTGCGCGATGGCCTGGTTGGCGTCGTTGACGGCCGCCGCCGTCAGCGGCGCGCCGCCTGCGTTGTCGACGGCAGTCTGGTGCGCCAGCGTCGTCAGCACGTTGATGTTGATGACCACGGTGCTGTTGGGCACCGAGACCACGGTGCTGCTGAACAGCGTGGCGTTCAGGTCCTTGCCTGCGGCCGTGGATTCGTCGAGGTAGTCGGCGCCGTCGTCGGCGTCCACCACGCGGGCGATGACGACGCCGGTGTAGGCGCCGACGTCGACCGTGAAGCTGCCGTCGGCCGCCACCTTGGCCTCTCCCAGGCGTGTCACGCCGTCGGCCTGGAACACCTCGACGGCGAGCCCGTTGCCCGAGACCACCGGGCCGCCGACCACGGTGCCCGTGACCAGCGAACGCGCCACCGGCGCCGCGCCGGCGTCGCTGCCGCCGAAGGTGACGGCCGCGCCTGCCAGGCCCAGGCCGCCGAGGGCGACGTGCAACGGCACGGCCCCGGCGGACGTGTCGTCACCCGCGCTCCAGACCGTGCCGGCAGCGCCAGACGCCGCCTGTACCGGTGTGGCGGCCGTGACCACGGTGCCGCCGAGCGCGGCGCCGGCTTGCGTGGCGTCCACGCGGGCCTCGGGCAGGAAGGCCGCTTCGGGCACGGCGTAGAAGCCGGTGATCTCGACGTCGGCATCGGTGCCTTCGAGGTCGACGACCAGCGTGCTGCCCTTCTGCTTCAGCACCAGCCCCTTGGGCGCCGCGCCGGTGGCCAGGTCGATCACGGCATAGCGTGCACCGGGCAGCGCCGGCTGCAGGTGCGCGCCGTCCAGCACCGTGCGGCGCCAGCTGCCGTCGGCCAGGTGTTCGACGAGTTGGATCTGGCGTTTGGCGGTGGCTTGCATGGTGGAGTCGCTGCTGCCCGGCGAACGGGCGGTGTGGGGAGGCAATTGGGAGTGAGGGGCAGCCCGGGCGCGTCGCGGCCGCAAAGGCGCGCGGTGCAGGCGGACGGCTGCATGGGCTTGGGAAGATCGTAGGACGCCCCCCTGCGGAGGCACGCGCACAAGTGAGCCCGGAACCCAGCGCTTTTCGTCCCGACACGCGGCCGCAAAGGCGCCGCTTGCCAAGTGCGCGCCACGGTGGTCGACTGCAGGCACCAACGCCGCCAGGCCCATCACCCCCCGCACGCCATGCCCACCCCACCCCTGCAGCCGCAACGCCCGCAACTGCTCGTCGACGGCCAGGCTGCGCCAGCGCTCGACACCGGTCTGCTGCGCCTGGTGCAGACCGAGCGGCGCGCTGGCAGCAGCAGCTGCGAGATCGAGCTCGTCAACTGGGGCCCGACGGCCGACGGCAGCCCGGGTTACCTGTGGAACGACGGCAGCGTGCTGCGCCCCGGCACGGCGCTGGCCGTGCAGCTGGAAGACACGGTGCGGTTTGCGGGCCGCGTGCAGTCGCTGCAGCTGCGCTGCCTGCCGCTGGCGCCGCCCAGCCTGGTGCTGCGCTGCAGTGGCGGCCGGCACCCGGCGGCCGACCCGGCAGCGCTGCCGCTGCGCTGGGGCGCCGAACTGCTGCAGTTGGAGACGCGCATCGACAAGACCGGCACGCGCCAGCCGCTTGCCGGCATGGCCGGGGCGGCGGCACAGGCCCGCGGCGTGCTGTCGGGCAGTGCCTGCATGGGCGCGGCCGCACCGCGCGCCGGGGCAGCGGTGGACCTGCTGGACATCGGCCCGTTGTTCGCGGGCCGCTACACGCTGCAGACGCTGACGCTGCGCTTCGATCTGGCCGAAGGCCTGCGCGCGGAGTTCACCGCCACGCGGGCAGCGGCGGCGTAGGCCGCGGTCAGGTGCGCCGCTTGATCGCGGCGAGCTCTTCGCGGATGAGGCGCTCGGCGTCCTCGGGCGGCAGGTCGATGCCACCCATCAACGGGCGCACCTCGATGCAGCAGGCCAGGCCCGGGAACGGCGCCGGAAAGCGCCGCGCCCAGGCCAGTGCCTCGTCACGCGAGGGCACGTCGATCAGCGTGTAGCCTGCGATCAGCTCCTTGGTTTCTGCAAACGGGCCGTCCACCACGCGCGCCTGGCCGCCCGCGTCGTAGTGCACACGGAAGCCCTCGCTGCTGGGCTGCAGGCCGGCCCCGTCGAGCAGCACGCCGGCCTGCGCCATCTCGTCGTGGAAGGCCATCATGCGCTGCACCAGCGTGGGGTCGTCGGGGAACTCGCCGGCCTCGCTCATGGCGGTGGCGCGGACCTGGATCATGAAGCGGGGCATCGGGGCTCCTGCAGTGGTGGACAGGGCACGACGAACAGGGGTGGGCGGTTTCGACGGGAGCCAGCGCGGACCAGGCTCGTCACTTCTTGAAGGCTTGCTTGAACACGAACGGGGTGAGTTCGCTGACCTTGAACTCCGGCTGCCTGCCCTGCTTCCCCGCAGCGTCGTAACGCAGCTCGGTCTTCAGGTGCTTGCAGACCGGACAGTTGTAGACAGGTCCGATCACCATGGCCGAGGACGACTTCGCCTCCTTGCCCGTGGGTGGCTTCAAGGCCTGCGTCATGTCGCTGATGCTGGGAAACAGCACCAGCACCTCGTGATTGGATTTCACGCACTTGAAGGGGGCCAGCGCCTTCTGCACGACCGCCACTTCTTCCAGATGCGCCGGTTTCGGTCGGCTGCAGTAGACCTGCACCTTCGTCTTCGTCGCGTCGTAGACGTGGAAGTACACGTCCCCCGTCACATCGACGCGTGACGCATTGGCATCGAGATAGTCGTAGTCCGTCTGCGGCGACACGATGATGGTGGACTTCAGCTCCTTGGCCAGGTTCAACAGACTGAAGGCGCAACGCTTGCACGGGCACAGACCCGCGTTGATGACGTAGATGGCATGCAGGAAGCGGAACTCGGCCGATGCCCTCGGACGTTTCGCATCCTTCACGTTCGACGCTTCGTTGAACCACATGCCGACTTCGCCGCATCCGGTCGTCGAAGACTTGTCGCCCGAATAGACTTTCGACGCGCTCTTCAACGCCGTCTTGCCGTCCTTCGAGACGCAGCGGATCGTCCAGTTGACTTCCTGCGTGCCCAGATTGGACTTGCTCAGCCCCACCGTGGTGATCGCAGCGCGGATCTCTGCCGGCAGGTCGTCCTGCGTCGGCGTGGCGATGAACTCGAGCTCGGCGTATTCGTTCCTGCCGTTGAAGTCGCTCCACTTGCTGCTCCTGACCAGGGCCGTGGGCTCGGCGCGTTCTGTCGTGGTGGCTTCCATGTCGATCCCCCTTCACTTGGATTCCAGATAGACGACCGCAGGTGCGAGGCAACGATCGCGCCATTCCAACCCGCGCTCCGCGAAGCCGAGCCGCTGCAGGATGCGCCGCGACGCGAGATTGCCTCGCGCGACGCGCGCCTGCAAGGGCGCAGCCGGCCAGAAGGTCTGTCGAAGGTACTGCTCGACGAGCGCCGTTCCGTAGCCCTGGCGCCACTCGGGGCGGGCGATGAAGTAGGACAGCGTGCCGTCCTCGCGCGAAATGGCACCCACGATACGGCCGCTGCCGCGAAGACGGGCCGCATGCCGCGATGCACTGGGCAGGCACCAACGTGCGACGAGTTCCTGCTCCGTGCCGAGCGTGTCGTCGCCCTGCAGCGAGACACGCAACAGGCGGTCGGCCAGCATGGCGCGCACGGCGTCGGCAGCATCGCCGACGATGGTCTCGAAATCGAACAGGCCGGACACCGTCATGGCGAGACTCGACAGCGCCTCAGCCGGCCGGGGGCGCGACCCGGAAGCCACGACCGGGGAGCATCGAACAACGCAGCCATCGGTCACCTTGCACGAAGCGCCACGTGGCGACGTGGCTTGGACGGCGGAACCTGACGAGGCCGGTCAGCCTAACGACGTTCTCGAGCGCTGTCCATCGGGGTGGCCAGGACGTGCCCGGCGGCGCGGGCAGTCAGTCGGCGGCGAAGCTGCCTGGATTCGGGCAACCAGCGTCCGTCGGAAGCGTGAGATGCGCCTGACGACACAGCCGACCTCCGACACGGTCGTTCAGACGGCAGGCCGACATGGGACAGCCAGCGCGTGGGGCTGTTCACTCCAAGCAGGCGGGTCAGCACGGGTGTCCAGCGGCAGCAAAGAGGCGTCGATTTCGCCTAACAGAGCACCCGCCATCCGCCATCAGCCGACGGTGGCGAAAGGCAGCTTCCCGGCATGCTGAGTCATCGCGATCAAGGCGAACCGCCAGCGAACATCAATGCGGAGACAGAGGCGGCCACGCCGATGCTGGCGTAGCAGGCCAGGGCCTGGCGCAGGGACAGCACCCTGGAAGGCTCCGACAAAAGGGAAATTTGCATTTGCGCGTCGCTCGGAAATACCCGGGTTCCGGTGGAAAAATGTGAACCTCACACCCATGCCTTTAGACTTTGCGCAGCTTGCAACTGGGGCCGCACATGGGCAACACCTTCTTCTTGTACCTACCGCTTTGGCAGTCCCTCGTGGGGCGGTCGGCGCGTTCGCAGTTGCAGCGTTCAGGATCTGGTGGACAAACTGGGCCGGCGCATCGCGACCATGGAAACCGACTATGTTCATAGACTCACGCTGCCGAGTAGCATGACACTAGACTTCAGAGGGTAAGCATGGCGCTGAAAAAAGAACTCTTCATAAATGCTCTAAAAATGATTGAAGTTAATGAGCGGGAGAACATTCCGACAACTGTTCTCTTTGACAAGATCGGCACACATATTGGCTACCAAGCAATAGAGAACGCTGCCGACGCCACCGAATTGAATGAGAACTTTAAGCTCAATCTTGGCGAGTCTGCCCGCGATCGACTCGAGCCGCCAAGGTTCGACACGGGTGACGGAAAACAACGGTCGGCGCATGAAATCACCAAGGTCTTCATCGAAGGGATCTTGAAGAGCGCAAATCCTTGGATCAAGTCGCAGGGCCTCAAAGCGGCAAAGCGGGTGCTAGTCGCCGAGCCCCTGGCACTCGACAGGACTGAAGGCGATGGCGTCGAGTGGCTGGCCAACTACCGGGCGAAGCTGAAGGCAATTCTTAGTCCGTTCTTTGAGGAAGTGGACTTCTTGCCCGAGCCATTTGCGGTGTTCCAGTATTACCGCTATGGCGTTCGTCACCCACTGCTAACTAGTAACACGCGCCACGCTGCGCTCGTGGTCGACTTCGGCGGAGGCACGTTCGATGTCAGCGTCGTCGACACGACGGCCGACGGAGATGTCAGCAGAAGCGGGCGCAACTCGCGCCCCCTTGCGGCAGCATCCATACCGGTCGGGGGCTCGTTCATAAATCAGTTCATTGCCAGAGAGTTGATATCAAGGAGTCTAGAGAAGGGAATTGATAAGCAAAAGATCGGGAAAGGATGGGAAGCCTATCGAGATGGCGACTATCAGGTCTTGCGCGCTGATCTTCGCCAGTTCGTCAGAAACGCCAAACGGGTCGTCGCCCAAGTTGAAAGCGCGAAATTACACATCTGCGGCACCCTTGCGGATTGGGACCTAGATGCAACCTACGCCCCCGGGCCTGCGATGCAGATCTCAGTTCCGACAAATCCATTTGCGGACAAATCCGCAGAGGTGTCAGTCCGGTTTGATGTCAATCAGCTTCGCGATGCCTTTGTTAAGCGAATTTGGCCGGACAAGTTGAAGCCAGCTATTCAAAATGCGATCAACCGCGCCAAGGAGGAACTCAAAGGAAGACCGATAGACATCATCTTGCTCTCTGGCGGATCCTCGAACATCAGATGGCTCACAAAGCTCATCGACGAAATCGTCCCCCAGACGTTTCCTCAAGCCGAGATTCTCGAGATGCAAGGGAGCTTTCAGGAAGTCGTGTCGAAGGGATTGGCGATCGAGTGTGCTCGTCGCACCTTCAATCAAGGCACTAGCGACTTTCAAGCAGTCACCTACAACAGACTGTGCCTAGTACTGGGTGCGGATGGCGCTACACCACAGGCAGTTAGGTTCCGACCTACGTCCGAAAACAAGGCTAGCAAGACACTCGAAGATGGCACTCTGCTGGAGTCAGCGTTCCTGATTGCCGGCGCCCAGGACAAGGCGCTTCGCTGGAAATTCCGGTTGCCCTCGCCGCCCAAGCGGCACTTGGACTACTACTTCATGAAGTCATCCCTTGACTATGTTGAAGTCAGCAGCCTTCACAACATTGATCACCGGATCAACACGCCAAGGAACACCGCATTCGATGCACAGTTGGTGCTTGAACTTACCGTGGCAGCCGATGGCACTGCCAGGCCGAAGTTCGTGTACCGCCAGGGCGGCCCAGAGAAGGAGGCCGTCACTGTCGACGGGAAGCCATTCTTCCTCGACATGACCTACGGCGAGCAGACCACGGTCGGCGAGGCATACGTTGGCATCGACTTTGGAACCAGCAACTCGTCTGTGTCCTATGTTGAGCAGCATGCTGTCAGGGTCTACACAGAACGCGCAAGTGACAGTGGATGGCGTGAACTCAACGATCTGATCGGTCTTCTGCCGTACCCCGCTTCACACGCGCTTGTTAGATTCGTGGGTAGCGCAAATGAAGCAGAGGTGAAGGACAGATTCCCCGCGGCATTCGAGAGTGCGCTGTTCATGTTGATGGCCATTGCGTTCGCCGGCTACCGAGCATGTCCGGACGCAAAGAAGTCCGCGATCTTCAAGCAGTTCTCAAAGGGCTCCGCCGGTCCAATGTGGTCCGTTCTCCGATCTTTGCTCGAGAAGGATCCGAAGAATGCACACTTTATCGGCAAGTTGACTAGCTTGCTCGACATACGTGCAAAGGCAAGCATCGACGCAGCGATATCGGCCATCAACGACCACAAGCATCATCGGACGTCCAACTACAACGGCTATCGAGACGTGCTTGCGCTGCTCGGAAACGCGCTCAACGCCGCGCTCGACGGGTGGCGGTTTGGTCAGTTCGAGGGAGTGACCAAGAAGGGCTTCTCGTCTCAATACGCGGGAATATTTCGAGCAGCACATGGTCCTCACCCGCCCTTCGTCGGAATCTACGGGTATATCGGGCGCGAGAGCTTCGCCACTGAAGAGGCGGTATTGGTCTCGCCAGAGAAGAATCTGGCCATTCGTCTCTCACCATTGATGTTCTGGACGTACGGGACGCACGGAGGTGAACACACCATCGCCGTTCTGGACTCGATTGCCCCGACCATTTCTGCGTATCGGAGCCTTGGGACAGGCACTGCCATCAACATCGGACCGGACTCTGAGATGAGCGCACTTCACGCCATGTGCATGGAAGCAATCAGTTCGGACGCCTGCGACGCGGGCGTTCCATGCGCGGACATTCAAGTGTCCATCCGGTAGTGCCAGAGCCAGTCCGGCCCAGCGCCTCGATGCACGTACACAAGTCACCGAGGGCTTCCCAGCTTCGTGGAGAGTGCGCAATCCTGGTTCGACACTTCAATGCATCGCGGATTGAGCACTACCTACGGATCAGGGGGGGGAACTGAAGTGCTTGGATCTTGGATCAGGGGGAGTCGGCGACCGGATGGTGCGACTGCGCCATCGCTTCGTGTTGATTCGGCGGCTCCTTGCACGTGGGCAATGGGGTAATGAGATGCTCCGGGCCGCCGCTGAGGACCGCCCGCCGATGTGTGCCCTCGGCCGCGAGGCCTCCTGCGGGTGTGTCGCCTTGGATTGACCGATTGACCGATCACTTCAGAGAGACGAACTCGAGGGGGTGGATGTCGCTGATGGGTCGTTGGCTGGCCCTCACGAACGACTGCTGTTCGCCGCCGGATCTTCCTTTGGCAGCTGATGGAGGTCCAGACATCGCTGGATGCGGAATCATCCCGACGGACTTCATTCATCCCTGACGGACTCGACTTGTTCGAGTCGGCCTCTCGGCGCCCCTCGCCCCTCACTCCACCGTCACGCTCTTCGCCAGGTTCCGCGGCTTGTCGACGTCGGTCCCGCGTGCGCAGGCCGTGTGGTACGCCAGCAGTTGCAGCGGCACCACGTGCAGGATGGGGCTGAGCGCGCCGTAGTGTTCGGGCAGGCGGATCACGTGCACGCCTGGGCTGTTCTCGATGTGCGTGTCGGCGTCGGCAAAGACGTAGAGCTCGCCGCCGCGGGCGCGCACTTCCTGCAGGTTGCTCTTCAGCTTTTCCAGCAGGTCGTCGGCGGGCGCGATGGTGACCACCGGCATCTCGGCGTCCACCAGCGCCAGCGGGCCGTGCTTCAGCTCGCCGGCCGGGTAGGCCTCGGCGTGGATGTAGCTGATCTCCTTGAGCTTGAGCGCCCCTTCCAGTGCGATCGGGTAATGGCGGCCGCGGCCCAGGAACAGTGCATGGTGCTTGGGCACGAAGGCCTCGGCCCAGCCGATGATCTGCGGCTCCAGGGCCAGCACCGACTGCAGCGCCGCCGGCAGGTGGCGCAGGTTGCGCAGCGCGGCGTCTTCACCCGCCTGCGGCAGCTTGCCGCGGCGCTTGGCCAGCACCAGGGTCAGCAGGAACAACGCCACCAGCTGCGTCGTGAAGGCCTTGGTCGACGCGACGCCGATCTCCACGCCGGCCCGCGTGATGAAGTTCAGCGCGCACTCGCGCACCATCGCGCTGGTGGACACGTTGCAGATGGTCAGCGTGCGCGTCATGCCCAGGCTGCGCGCGTGTTTCAGCGCCGCCAGCGTGTCGGCGGTCTCGCCGCTCTGGCTGATGGTGACGACCAGCGTCTTCGGGTCGGGCACGCTCTCGCGGTAGCGGTACTCGCTGGCCACTTCCACCGAACACGGAATGCCGGCGATGGCTTCCAGCCAGTAGCGCGCGGTGCTGCCGGCGTAGTAGCTGGTGCCGCAGGCGAGGATGAGCACGCGGTCGACGCCGTCGAAGACGGCCGGTGCGTCGTCGCCGAACAGCGTGGCGTCCAGCCCGCCCACGCCTTCCAGCGTGTCGGCGATGGCGCGCGGCTGCTCGAAGATCTCTTTCTGCATGTAGTGCCGGTACGGGCCCAGCTCGGCAGCGCCGCTGTGAGCCTGCACGGTGCGCACGGGGCGGTCGACGCTGCGGTAGCGGCCCTCGGCGTCGGCGCTGCTGATCCAGACCTTGCCCATCTGCAGGTCGACCACGTCGCCCTCTTCCAGGTAGCAGATCTGGTCGGTCACGCCGGCCAGCGCCATCGCGTCGCTGGCCAGGAAGTTCTCGTTCTGGCCCACGCCCAGCACCAGCGGCGACCCCTGGCGCGCGCCGACCACGCGGTGCGGCTCGTCGCGGCTGAACACCGCAATGGCGTACGCGCCGCGCAGCCGCGGCAGCGCGCGCTGCACGGCGTCGAGCAGGTCGCCGTCGTAGCACTGGTGCACCAGGTGGGCGATGACCTCGGTGTCGGTCTGGCTGGCGAAGACGTAGCCGCGCTGCTGCAGTTCAGCGCGCAGTTCGTCGTGGTTCTCGATGATGCCGTTGTGCACCAGCGCAATGCGGCCCGACTCGGCCGTCTCGGCGCCTGGGCCGCCGCTGAAGTGCGGGTGCGCGTTGTGCACGGCCGGCGCGCCGTGCGTGGCCCAGCGCGTGTGGGCGATGCCGGTGGTGGCGTGGATGCCGTCGCTGGCGACGTTGGCTTCCAGCTCGGCCACGCGCGAGGTGCTGCGCGCGCGCTTCAGGCCGCCGTCTTGGTGCACCGCGACGCCGCAGCTGTCGTAGCCGCGGTATTCCAGCCGCTTCAGGCCCTGCAGCAGGATGGGAACGATGTTGCGGGTGCTGACGGCGCCGACGATGCCACACATGGTGCTGGTCCTGGGTTGGAAATGACGCTGCGGATTCTGGGCGTGCCGTCTGGAAATGTTCGTGCGTTCTTATTCAACTTTCGAAGAAATCCACCACATGCCAAATAGTACCGATGGATTTCGCCATCAAACATCATTTGATGCATGATGCTTTCATGCCGCATTTCGACCCCACCGATCTCCGCCTGCTGGACCTGCTGCAGCAAGACGCTGCGCTATCCAACCAGGACCTGGCGCTGCGCGCCCACACCTCGCCGGCCACGGCGCTGCGCCGCGTGCGGCGGCTGGTGGAAGCCGGCGTCATCGAGCGCCGTGTGGCGGTGCTGAACCCCGACCAGCTGGGTGCCGGGCTGACGGCGCTGGTGGAGATCACGCTCGACCGCCAGGGCGCCGAGCACCTGGAAGCCTTCGAGGCGCGCGTGGTCGCCGACGCCGCGGTGCAGCAGTGTTACCGCGTCTCGCCGGGCCCGGACTTCCTGCTCGTGGTGCGCAGTGCCGACATGGCCGGCTACCACGCACTGGTGCAGCGCCTGTTCACGCAGGACGCCAACGTTCGCAATGTGAAGGCCTTCTTCAGCGTCAAGCGCGCGAAGTTCGACCCGCGCCAGCCGCTGCCGGCGGCCGGCGGCACGGCCACCGTCAGGACTTCAGCAGCACCAGGCCCTTGAGGTACTCGCCCTCGGGGAAGAGCATCGTCGTCGGGTGGTCGGGCGCGCCTTCCAGGCGCTGCAGGATCGCGGCGTCGACCCCGGCGTCGATGGCGGCCCCGGCGACGATCTTGTGGAACAGCTCGGGTCCGATGCCGCCCGAGCAGCTGAAGGTCAGCAGCAGCCCGCCGGGCGGCAGCAGTTGCAGCGCCAGGCGGTTGATGTCCTTGTAGGCCCGCGCGGCGCGCTCGGCGTGCGCGGCGGTGGGCGCGAACTTCGGCGGGTCGAGCACGATGGCGTCGAAGCGGCGGCCCTCCTGCAGGCACTGGCGCAGGAAGGCGTTGACGTCGCCATCGACGCAGCGGCTGTGCGCAGGGTCGAAGCCGTTCAGCGCCACGTGCGCCTGCACACGTTCCAGCGCCGGGGCCGACGAGTCGACGCTGGTCACCTCGGCCGCGCCGCCGGCGAAGGCCGCGACGCTGAAGCCGCCGGTGTAGCAATAGCAGTTCAGCACGCTGCGCACGCCGAAGTGACGCACCAGCGTCGCGAAGCGTGCGCGGTTGTCGCGCTGGTCGAGGTAGAAGCCGGTCTTGTGGCCGCTGGCCACGTCGAGCGTCAGGCGCCAGCCGTGTTCGCGGATGGTCACTTCGGTGGCCCCGCTGTGCCCGGTGGTGCCGCGCAGCCAGCCGGTGGCAGGCTCCAGGCCTTCGAGGCTGCGCACGCTGGCGTCCGAACGCTCGTACAGCGCGCGCACGCCGGTGCCGGTGGTGGCTGCCATCAACGCGTCGGCGATCACCGGCTTCCAGCGTTCGGTGCCGGCGGCACCGAACTGCGCGCTCAGCACGTCGCCGTAGCGGTCGACCACCAGACCCGGCAGGCCGTCGGCTTCACCGTGCACCAGGCGCACGCCGTCGCTGTCGATCGGCAGCCGCGCGCGCAGCGCCACCGCGCGTTCGATGCGGCGCTGGAAGAACGCGGCGTCGATGCGCTCGGCGGCGTCGAAGCTCCAGGCGCGCACGCGGATCTTCGACTGCGGGCTGTAGGCGCCCCAGGCCAGGAAGTTGCCGGCGGCGTCTTCCACGCGCACGGTCTCGCCAGGGTCGGCACGGCCGCTGCGGATGCTGCCCTCGAACACCCAGGGGTGGCGGCGTTGCAGCGAACGTTCCTTGCCTTCGCGCAGGCGGATGCTCTTCATGACCGTTTCTTCGCTCGGGGGTGGGCGGCGTCGTATGCGCGCGCCAGGTGCTGGAAGTCGAGCTTCGTGTAGACCTGCGTGGTGCTGATGCTGGCGTGGCCCAGCAGTTCCTGCACCGCGCGCAGGTCGCCGCTGCTCTGCAGCAGGTGGCTGGCGTAGCTGTGGCGCAGCATGTGCGGGTGCACGTGCGTGGGCAGCCCGGCGTGCCTGGCCTGCAGCTGCAGCCGCTGCCGCACCTGGCTGGCCGTGAGCCGCGTGCCGCGCCGGCTGACGAACAGCGCCGGCTCGCCGGCATCGGCCAGTTGCGCGCGCACCAGCAGCCAGGCCCGCAGCGCCGCCAGCGCCGCCGCGCCCACCGGCACGCTGCGCCGCTTGCTGCCCTTGCCCAGCACGTGCGCGGTGGCGTCGGGCAGGTCGACCCAGCCGGCGGCCGCGCCCGAGGCCACGTGGTCCAGCCCCACCAGTTCGCCCACGCGCAGGCCGCAGCCGTACAGCAGCTCGGCGATGGCGTGGTCGCGCGCCACCAGCACCGGGTCGCCGTCGCCCGGCACGTGTTCGGCCAGCGCCACCGCCTGCTCCACCGACAAGGCCTTGGGCAGCGGCTTGGGCGCCTTGGGCGGGCGCAGGCCGTCCACCGGGTTCTGCGCCACCAGCCCGTGGCGGCCCCACCAGCGGTACAGGCCGCGCCAGGCGGCCAGTGCAATGGCGATGCTGCGCGGCCCCAGGCCGCGCGCGCGCAGTTGCGCCGTCCAGCCGCGCAGGTGGTGCGGCAAGGCAGTCTTCAGGTCGACGCCGGACGCGGCGGCACTGGCCTGCAGCCAGGCCAGCGCGTCGCCGTACATCGCCAACGTGCGCGCGGCCAGCCGGCGCTCGACCCGCAGGTGCTCGGTGAAGCGCTGCAGCTCCGGGTCCAGCGCCTGCGGCATGCGGGGTGGCGGGTTCAGGCGGCCGCGGGGCGCAGCAGCCGCGACAGCGCGGCGCTGGCGACTTCGCCGATGCGCATCAGGAACTCGGTGCCCATCTCGGCGGCGTAGCGCGTGGGGTCGGGCGAGCCCAGCGTCAGCAGGCCGAAGCTGGCGCCGGCTTCGCCGCCGCGCAGCGGAATCAGCGCTACCGACTGCACGGTGCCCGGGTCTTCCACCCACTCCACCGCCTCGAAGCCGGCGTTGGCGCCGCAATACGGCAGGCTCAGGCTGTCGGCGAAGCTCTTGACGTCGTCGCTGACGGGCGCGGCAAACGGCCGGTCGGCAAACGAGGCGTCGGCGCCCCACAGCCGCAGCGCGGCCTGCGGGATCAGGAACTGGTGCTTCAGCTCGTACACCAGCGTCTGCGGCAGCGCGTGCGCCTCGGCCGTGAGGAACAGCGTGCGCGTCCAGCGGTGCAGGCGGTCGGCGATGGCCACGTTCTCCTGGCCGTTGCGGATCATCTCGACGATCTTCATCTCGAGGCCCTTGATGCGCTCTCGCAGCATTTCCATCTGCCGCTCCTGCAGCGAGACGGCACGCTGCCCGTGCGGGCTGGTCAGCTGCACGCTGCCCAGCAGTTCGGCATGGCGCTCGAAGAAGCCCGGCGTGTTCGCCAGGTAGTCGGCGATGTCGGCCTCGGTGATGCCCTGGATGTTGCTCATGGCAGCGCCCGGGCGCCGCACGCCGTGGCCTGCGCAGACGGCGTGCGCAGTTGTCCCGTGTTGTTGTTCATAGCGTGATCTCTCCTTCGAAGACGGTGGTGGCCGGGCCGGTCATCAGCACGCTGGCGTCGTCGTGCGGCCACGCGATCTGCAGGTCGCCGCCGCGTGTGTGCACCTCGACCTGGCGGTCGAGCCAGCCCAGGCGGATGCCGGCGACGACCGCCGCGCAGGCGCCGGTGCCGCAGGCCAGCGTCTCGCCGGCGCCGCGTTCGTACACGCGCAGGTTGACCTCGGTGCGCGACACCACCTGCAGGAAGCCGGCGTTCACCTGGCGCGCAAAGCGCGGGTGCTGCTCGATCTGCGGGCCCAGCGTGGCCACCGGCGCGGTGCGCACGTCGTCCACGCGCTGCACGGCGTGCGGGTTGCCCATCGACAGCACGGCCACTTCCACGCCCAGTTCGGCCAGCGGCCAGAGCGCGAAGCCACTGCCGGCCGGCCCCACGTGCCGCGGCTGCAGGCCGCTGGGGTCGAACGGCACCAGCGCCAGGTCGAACACCGGCCGGTTCATGTCCACCGTGACGCGGCCGTCGGGCTGCAGCGTCAGCGTGAGCAGGTTGTTGACGGTCTCCACACGGATGGTGGTCTTGTCGGTGAGACCCTTGTCGTGCACGTAGCGCACGAAGCAGCGCGCGCCGTTGCCGCAGTGCTCGACCTCGTCGCCGGTGCTGTTGAAGATGCGGTAGCGGAAATCGACGCCCGGCGTGGTGGTGCGCTCGACGACGAGGATCTGGTCGGCCCCCACGCCGAAGCGGCGGTCGCCCAGGCGCCGCACCAGCGCGGCGTCGAGTGCGACCGGGACACGGGTCGCATCGAGCACGACGAAGTCGTTGCCCGCCCCGTGCATCTTGGTGAACTTCAGTTGCATGCGGCGGATTATCCGCCCGGGTACAGCGGCGGCTCGCCGGGCGGCCGCGTCTTGAAACGTTTGTGCACCCACAGGTACTGCGACGGGTTGCGGCGGATCTCTCTCTCGATCCACTGGTTCATGCGCAGCGCGTCGGCCTCGGCATCGGCGCTGGGCCAGTCGGTCCAGGCGGGCAGGAAACGCACGCGGTAGCCGCCGCCGCCGGGCAGCATCTCGGCCAGCACCGGCTGCACGCGCATCTGCAGCGAACGCGCCAGCCGCGACGGCGCCAGCAGCGTGGCCGCCGGCACGCCGAAAAAGGGCACGAAGGCGGCGTCGCGCGCGCCGAAGTCCATGTCGGGCAAGTTGAAGAAGGCGGCCCTCTTCTTCTTCACCGCACGCACCAGCGGCAGCGCGCTTTCCTGGCGCGCGAAGACCTCGCCGCCGCCGAAGCGCAGGCGGCCGCGGCGCATCGCGGCGTCGAGCACGGGGTTGCTCTGCGCCTGGTAGATCGACGCCACCCACTGGGTCTGGAACAGCTGTGTCGCCGCGCCCGCCACGTCCAGCGCCATGAAATGCGGCACCAGCCACATCACCGGCTGCGGGCTGTTCTCGGCCAGGTGCACCTCACCTTCGACGTGGATCAGGCGCTTCAGTCGCGCCGGACTGGCGTACCAGAGCAGGCCGCGCTCGAGCAGGCTGCGGCCGAGCCAGCCGAACTGCTGGCGCACGATGCGGGCGCGCTCGGCGGCCGGCACTTCGGGCAGGCAGAGTTCGAGGTTGCGCAGCGCCACCGCGCGACGGCTGCGGCCGAACAGGTGCAGCAGCGCGCCCAGTCCCTGGCCGCAGGCCGCCAGCAGCGGCAGCGGCAGCCAGTGCAGCAGCCAGACCAGGGCCAGCAACAGACGGGCGGCCAGCGTCATGCGGCTTCCGCCTGGCGCGGCGCCTTGTAGCGGTGGTAGCCCCACAGGTACTGCGCGGGCCGCAGGCGGATCACCGCCTCCATCGCGCGGTTGATGGCCGCGGCGCTGGCGGCGTCGTCGGCCTGCGCCGGCAGCGGCTCGGACAGCGGCAGCGCGCGCACCACGTAGCCGGCACCGCGCGGCAGGCGCTCGGTCACCAGCACGGCCACGGCAGCGCCGGTCTGCTGCACCAGGCGCGCGGCCAGTGTCATCGTGTAGGCGGGCTGGCCGAAAAACGGCGCCCACACGCCCAGGCCCTCGGGCGGCACCTGGTCGGGCAGCAGGCCCACGGTCTCGCCCTTCTTCAGCGCGCGCAGCATCTGGCGCACGCCGGCCAGCGTGGCCGGCGCAGTGGCCAGCGCCGGCCGGGCGCGGGCGGTCTCTTCCAGTTCACGCAGCCAGTCCTGGCGCGCCGGGCGGTACAGCACCGTGATGGGCTGGCGCGCGCCGAAACGTTCGGCATAGGCTTGCGCCGAGACCTCGAAACTGCCCATGTGCGGCGTCAACAGCACCAGGCCCTTGCCGCGCGCCAGCAGTTCGTCGAGCAACGCCTCGCCTTCCCAGCGCACGGGGTCGTCGATGGCACGGTCGCGCGGGCGCAGCCACAGCCGCGGCAGCTCGGTCACCAGCTTGCCGGCCTCGGCCACCGCGGCGCGGCGTTCGGGCGCACTCAGGCCCGCCAGCGCTGCATTGGCATCGAGCCGGCGCCTGTAACTGGGTGACAGCGCATAGCCAGCCCAGCCCAGCAGCGCACCCAGAGCGTGCAAAAAGCGCAGGGACCGCCCCGCCAACCATCGGACCAACACCAACATGCTTCGTATAATTCGCGCGTCGCCGAGTTAACAGGACAACTTGCGGGGCGACCGCGGGGCCGAGCTTACCGAATGGTTCGCCGCTTCCCGCCGGACCGGTGCCACGGTGTGGTGCAGGTTCAACAAAACCGCTAAAGCGTTCGCCGCGGCTCCAGGCAACTGAACTAGCGACGACGCAATCAGGGCAACCAACCGGAGCTTCTTCCCCGTGGCGAACGACTTCCTCTTCACTTCCGAATCCGTCTCCGAAGGTCACCCCGACAAGGTGGCCGACCAGATCTCCGACGCGATCCTCGACGCGATCTTCCAGCAGGACCCGCGCAGCCGCGTGGCCGCCGAGACGCTGTGCAACACGGGCCTCGTGGTGCTGGCCGGCGAGATCACGACCAACGCCCACGTCGACTACATCCAGGTCGCGCGCGACACCATCAAGCGCATCGGCTACGACAACACCGAGTACGGCATCGACTACAAAGGCTGTGCCGTGCTCGTGGCCTACGACAAGCAGTCCAACGACATCGCCCAGGGCGTGGACCACGCGTCCGACGACCACCTGAACACCGGTGCCGGCGACCAGGGCCTGATGTTCGGCTACGCCTGCGACGAGACGCCCGAGCTGATGCCGGCGCCGATCTACTACGCGCACCGGCTGGTCGAGCGCCAGGCGCAGCTGCGCAAGGACGGCCGTCTGCCCTTCCTGCGCCCCGACGCGAAGAGCCAGGTGACCATGCGCTACGTCGACGGCAAGCCGCACAGCATCGACACCGTGGTGCTGAGCACGCAGCACGCGCCCGAGTACAGCCTGGGCCACAAGATGACCGACGCCTTCTACGAGGCGGTGCGCGAGGAGATCATCAAGCCCGTGCTGCCCAAGGACTGGCTGACCAAGGACACCAAGTACCTGATCAACCCGACCGGCCGCTTCGTCGTCGGCGGCCCGCAGGGCGACTGCGGCCTGACCGGCCGCAAGATCATCGTCGACACCTACGGCGGCGCCTGCCCGCACGGCGGCGGCGCCTTCAGCGGCAAGGACCCGAGCAAGGTCGACCGCTCGGCCGCCTACGCTGCGCGCTACGTGGCCAAGAACGTGGTCGCCGCCGGCCTGGCCAAGCAGTGCCAGGTGCAGGTGGCCTACGCCATCGGCGTGGCCAAGCCGATGAATGTGACGGTCTACACCGAAGGCACCGGCGTCATCAGCGACGACCGCATCGCGATGCTCGTCAACGAGCACTTCGACCTGCGCCCGAAGGGCATCATCCAGATGCTGGACCTGCTACGCCCGATCTACCAGAAGACGGCCGCCTACGGCCACTTCGGCCGCGAAGAGCCGGAGTTCACTTGGGAAAGAACGGACAAGGCTGCGGCGCTGCGCGCCGCGGCGGGCCTGTAAGGCCCCGAGCGCAGCGAGCTTGTCCGTTCTTGGGCGACGCTCATATCGCGCAGCGATGTGAGCGGCGACCAAAGAACCGCCAGGCCCAGCGCGCAGCGCAATCCCCAAGGGCGGCACGTGCCGCCCTTTTCTTTTGCGCAGACGCTGCAGTACGCTGCAGCGATGCTTGCGCCCCGCGCCCTCCGCCCGCAGCTCTGCCGCCATTGCGCCCAGCCGCTGACGCCGCTGGAGCGCCTGCGCGGCGACGTCTGCCGGCGGCTGGACTGCCACCGGGCCGCGACGCGCGCGCTGGCGCGTCAGCGCCGCGACGCGACGCTGGTCCGGCAGCGCGCACGCGCTGCGCAGCGCTGGCAACAGCCCGCCGTGGCCGAGGCGCCGGTGCTGTGGCTGGAGCGGCACGCCACCGAGCTGGTGCAGTTGCCCGCGGCCGTGCGCAGCGCGCAGCTGGCGCACCTGGCGCGACTGGCGGCCGAGGTGGCAACCGAAACCCAGCCGCCCGAGGGCACGCCGATCCTGTCCGACGGCAGCACGCCGCTGGCCGGCAGCCTGTGCGCCTTCTGCGGTGGCCGCTGCTGCCGCTACGGCGCCGGCACGCACGGTTTCGTCACCGCCGAGCTGCTGCGGCGCTGGATGGCACGCCACCCCGGGCGCAGCGCCGCCGATGCCGCAGCGGCCTATGCCGACCACCTGCCACGCTGGCACGTCGCACGCAGCTGCTGCCACCACGGCCGCGACGGCTGCACGCTGCCCGAGGCGATGCGTTCGGACATCTGCAACCGCTACGCCTGCGACACGCTGCGCGCCGTGCAGGACTGCAGCGACGCACCCGCGCTGGTGGTGGCGATGCAACGCGACGTGGCGCTGGGCGAGGTCGCGCTGCTGCAGCCGGACGGCTTCCGGCGGCTGCCGAAGCTGCGTGCGGCGCTGCGCTGAACGCGCCCTGCCTCCATGCCCTTGCGCACCCCCACCCTCGACGACCTGCGCCGCCACGCGGTGGCGCGCACGCTGTTCACGCCGACCACACTGCCGCAGGCCATCACGCGGCTGGGCTTCGTGCAGGCCGACCCCATCCGCGCCCCGGCACGCGCGCAAGACCTGACGCTGCGCCACCGCGTGCGCGACTACCACGCCGGCGACCTGGAACGGCGCTACCCGCGGCTGGCGGTCGAGGAAGACTTCTTCGTCAATTACGGCTTCCTGCCGCGCGCCACGCAGCAATTGATGCACCCGCGCACCGCACGCACGCCCTGGCCGAAGACGCGCTGGGCGCAGGCGCACGCAGTGCTGGAATTCGTGCGCGCACGCGGCGTGGTGCACCCGCGAGAGGTCGACGCCGCCTTCGACCACGGCACCACGCGCAACTGGTTCGGCGGCAACAGCCGGGCCAGCACGCAGCTGCTGGACGGCATGCACTACCGCGGCCTGCTGCGTGTGGCCGGGCGCGACGGCGGCGTGCGCCTGTACGCGGCGCGCGCCGCGCACGACGCCACCGACCCGGCCGCGGCGCTGGACGCGCTGGTCGACCTGATCCTGCGCAAGTACGCGCCGCTGCCGCTGCGCAGCTTCTCCGAGCTGGTGTCGCACCTGCGCGCCGCCACGCCGCAGTGGGCCGACCAGCGCGCCGCCGCGCTGGCGCGTGCGAAGGAGCGGCTGCCGCAGGCGGTGGTGGGGGCGGCGTCACCTGGCTCTGGCCCGCCGGCGAGCAGCCCGCGTCGCGCCGCCACGCGCCCGACGACGCCGTGCGGCTGCTGGCACCCTTCGACCCCATCGTCTGGGACCGCCGCCGCTTCGAGCTGCTGTGGGGCTGGGCCTACCGCTTCGAGGCCTACACGCCGGCGCCGAAACGCGTGCGCGGCTACTACGCGCTGCCGCTGCTGTGGGGCACGCAGGTCATCGGCTGGGGCAACCTGTCGGTGCAGCAGGGCCGGCTGGTGCCCGATCTCGGCTACGTCGCCGGCAAGCCGCCGCGCAGCGCCGCGTTCCGCGCCGCGCTCGACGACGAGCTGGGCCGCATGGCCACCTTCCTGAACGCCGGCTGAAACCCGCGGGCCAACGCCCTACCGCCAGGCAAACGCCGGCTGGTCGAAGTGCGCCACACGCGTGGGCCGGCCACGCAGGCAGAGTTCGCAGAACTGGTAGACGATGGCGGCGGTGGGTGCGGCGATCCACGCACGGCCGACAGGCATCTTCAGCACCGGGTGCGCGCTGTGCGGCGTGGTCTCCAGGATCGGCGCGTCGGCGCGCAGCCACTCGCTGAACGGAATGCGGTGGATGGCCGCCACCTCCTCGGGGTTGGGCCGCAGGGTGCGCGCTGCGCCGGCCCACAGCACCACGGGCGTGATGGCGTAGCCCGAGCGGGTGACGTAGTCGTCCAGCCGCCCCAGCACCGACGTGGTGTCGAGATGCAGGCCGATCTCTTCGTGCAGCTCGCGCAGCGCCGCGGCTTCGGGCGTCTCGCCGGCGTCGATGCGGCCGCCGGGCAGCGCCCACTGGCCGGCGTGCTGGCGCATGCCCTCGGCGCGGCGGGTCAGCAGCAGCGCGCCGTCGTCGCTCCACGCCGTGTGCTGCGCCAGGCCGGGCAGGTCGGGGCCGAAGCCGGCGTCGGCCACCACCACGGCCACCGCGGCGCGGCGCTCGGCGCCGGTCGCGGGCTGCACAGCGAAGCCTTGCAGCCGCGCGGCGATCAGCGCCCGCAGGGCCGCGTCGTTGCGCAGGGACCGGTCCACGAGCCGCTCAGCGCGTCGCCAGCACGGCCTGCGCAACTTCGGCAAAGCCGGCACCGCGTTCGCCCTGCGTGATGAAGGCCGGCCAGGTGTGCAACTGCGGCGCAAAGCGCATCAGGTTGGCCACGCCCACGCTCAGCGGGAAGGCGCCGAACATCGCCTGGTCGTTGGTGGAGTCGCCCACGTACACCCAGCGGTGCAGCTCGGGCGCGAGATCGCGGCCGAACAGGCGCTGCAGCATCCAGTGCGCCGCGCTCAGCTTGGTGTGGGTGCCGAACCAGCCGTTGACGTGGATGGAGCTCACGGTGGCCGTGAGACCGTCTTCGCGCAGCAGCGCCACCACCTGTGCGATGGCGTCGTCGTCGAGGTGGTTGAACTCGCTGTGGTCGATGGCGATGTCGGTGGCGCGGCCGGGGCTGTCGGTGGCGAGCCGCGCGCCGGGCACTTCGCGCAGCACGCGGGCTGCGGCCGCCTGCAGGCGCAGCGCGTTCGCCGCGCGCGTGGCGGCGTCCTGCGCGTATTCGATCTGCAGCCCGCCGCGGCCGTCGGGGATCAGCGCCACGGCGCCGTTCTCGGCCACGATGGCGCGCAGCGGCCACTGCAGCGCGAAGGGCTCGCTCCAGCCCTGCGGCCGGCCGGTGATGGCGATCACGGGCACGCCGGCGGCGTGCAGCGCGGCCAGGGCCTCGGCGGCCGGCGGGTCGAGCCGGCCGTCGGCCGTGAGCGTGTCGTCGATGTCGGTCATCACGCCCAGCACGCCGGCCAGCGCGGCGGTGCGCAACGGCCGCGATTGACGGCCGTCAAGGTGCGAGGCCGACGCACTGCCGATCATGGTTGTCATCGCTCTGTCACACCTGCCCTGTCATGACCAAGGATTCTGCCGCAAGCCCCTCCACCGCCCGGCCGCTGCCGCCCCGCCGCGCGCGCCGCGTGGCCCGCGGCGACGTCGCGCCCGCGCTCGGCGCGGCAGCCCTGGAACGCAGCCAGCTGGCGCGCGCCACCGAACGCACGCAGACGGTGGCGGCGATGGCGCTGGGCGACGTGCTCGCCAGCCACGCGCGCGGCGACGGCGCGCCCGGCGATTGGCTGCGCGAGCTGCAGGCGCTGGTGGGCGGCGCCTCGCCCGACGAGGCCAAGGCGCTGCGCCGGCTGTTGTTCGAGCGCGCGCAGTCCGCGCCGGCCACCGAGGGCATCGACCCCGACCTGGAACTGGTGCCCGGCTGGCGCGACGGCGGCTACCCGTACAAGAACCTGATGTCGCGGCGCAGCTACGAGCGCCAGAAGTACCGGCTGCAGGTGGAACTGCTGAAGCTGCAGGCCTGGGTGAAGGACACCGGCCAGCGGGTGGTGATCCTGTTCGAGGGCCGCGACGCCGCCGGCAAGGGTGGTGCCATCAAGCGCTTCATGGAACACCTGAACCCGCGCGGGGCCCGGGTGGTGGCGCTCGAGAAGCCCAGCGAGATCGAACGCGGCCAGTGGTACTTCCAGCGCTACATCGAGCACCTGCCCACGCGCGGCGAGATCGTGCTGTTCGACCGCAGCTGGTACAACCGCGCCGGCGTCGAGCGCGTGATGGGCTTCTGCACCGACGCCGAGTACGACGAGTTCATGCGCCAGGCGCCCGAGTTCGAACGCCACCTGGTGCGCAGCGGCGTGCACCTGTTCAAGTTCTGGTTCTCGGTCAGCCGTGCCGAGCAGCGGCGGCGCTTCAAGGAACGCGAGGCGCACCCGCTGAAGCAGTGGAAGCTGAGCCCCATCGACATGGCCAGTCTCGACAAGTGGCACGACTACACGCGGGCCAAGGAGGCGATGTTCCTGCACACCGACACATCGGACGCGCCGTGGACCGTGATCAAGTCGGACTGCAAGAAGCGCGCGCGGCTCAACGCGCTGCGCTACCTGCTGCACCGCCTGCCCTACGCCAAGCGCGACGCTGCCGCCATCGGCGCCGTGGACAGCCTGATCGTGGGCCGGGCCGCGCTGGCGAGCTTCGGCGCGGACGAGTTCACGACCGGCGGCAAGCACGACAAGGATGCTTGAGGCTAGAATTTGCGGGTTCTTCGAGGAGCGTTGCAACCTCTGCATGAGGCCAGGCTCGGAGATCCCTACTTGCAACCGCGCTCACCTGCACGACCTGCGTCGTGGGTGAGTGAGTCCATCTCCCCAGCGCCGGCCTTGCGGGTTCCTCTTCTGTACGGAGCCTGACGATGAACGCTGTTCTCAAACCCCTGCACGACCACGCCGTTGCCGACCTGTCGCTCGCCGACTGGGGCCGCAAGGAAATCAAGATCGCCGAGACCGAGATGCCCGGTCTGATGGCCATCCGCGAAGAGTTCGCGGCCGTCCGCCCGCTGCGCGGCGCGCGCATCACCGGTTCGCTGCACATGACCATCCAGACCGCCGTGCTGGTGGAAACGCTGCAGGCGCTGGGTGCCGACGTGCGCTGGGCCAGCTGCAACATCTTCAGCACGCAGGACCACGCCGCCGCCGCGCTGGCGGCCAAGGACACGCCGGTGTTCGCCTACAAGGGCGAGACGCTGAAGGACTACTGGGACTACACGCACCGCATCTTCGAGTTCGGCACCAAGGGTGACCAGCACGAAGGCCCGAACATGATCCTGGACGACGGCGGCGACGCGACGCTGCTGATGCACCTGGGCAAGAAGGCCGAGACCGACATCAGCGTGCTCGACAAGCCGGGCAGCGAGGAAGAGACCATCCTCTTCGCCGCCATCAAGGCCAAGCTGGCGGTGGACCCCACCTGGTACAGCCGCAAGGGCGCGCAGATCATCGGCGTGACCGAAGAAACGACCACCGGCGTGCACCGCCTGAACGAGATGAGCGCCAAGGGCACGCTGATGTTCCGTGCCATCAACGTCAACGACAGCGTCACCAAGAGCAAGTTCGACAACCTCTACGGCTGCCGCGAAAGCCTGGTGGACGCCATCAAGCGCGCCACCGACGTGATGATCGCCGGCAAGGTGGCCGTGGTCGCCGGCTACGGCGACGTGGGCAAGGGCAGCGCCCAGGCCCTGCGCGCGCTGAGCGCCCAGGTGTGGGTGACCGAGATCGACCCCATCAATGCGCTGCAGGCCGCGATGGAAGGCTACAAGGTCGTGACCATGGAATACGCCGCCGACAAGGCCGACATCTTCGTGTCGGCCACCGGCAACCTGAGCGTCATCACGCGCAAGCACATGGAAGCGATGAAGGACCAGGCCATCGTCTGCAACATCGGCCACTTCGACAACGAGATCGACGTGGCGGCGCTGGCCGACTGCACCTGGGACGAGATCAAGCCGCAGGTGGACCACGTGATCTTCCCCGACGGCAAGAAGATCATCATGCTGGCCAAGGGCCGCCTGGTGAACCTGGGCTGCGGCACCGGCCACCCCAGCTTCGTGATGAGCTCGTCGTTCGCCAACCAGACGATCGCGCAGATCGAGCTGTTCACGCGCCCCGAGGCGTACGAGTCGGGCAAGGTCTACGTGCTGCCCAAGCACCTGGACGAGAAGGTCGCACGTCTGCACCTGAAGAAGGTCGGCGCCATGCTGACCGAGCTGACCGACGCGCAGGCCGCGTACATCGGCGTCAGCAAGGCCGGCCCGTACAAGGCCGATACGTACAGGTACTGAGCCCCCGGGCTCGCTGGCGCTCGCCACCCCAGGGCCCTGTGAAGGGCCGCTTCGTGGCCCTGGGGACCGGGCGCCGGCGGACCGGCAGAGCCGGATCCGCGGCTTTTGCTTGATGTCGGCCCCGCGCTGCGCGCGTGGGCCGTTTTTGTATCGACGACCCGGAGGCGGCCATGACGGGCAGCGTTCCCATCAGTTTCGAGTTCTTCCCGCCCAACACCCCGGTCGGCAGCGACAAGCTGAAGACGGTGGTGGCGGACCTGGCGGCAGTGCGGCCGGAGTTCTTCAGCGTCACCTACGGCGCCGGGGGCGCCACGCGCGACAAGACGCTGGCCACGGTGCAGGACATCGCGGCGCTGGGCTTCGAGGCGGCGCCGCACCTGAGCTGCGTGGGCAGCACGCGCGACGGCATCCGCGAGATCCTGGCCACTTACCGCGCGCAGGGCATCCGCCGGCTCGTGGCCCTGCGCGGCGACCTGCCCAGCGGCACCGCGGTGGCGGGCGAGTTCCGGTATGCAGCCGACCTGATCGACTTCATCCGGGCCGAACAGGGGCGCGACTGGCACATCGAGGTCGCGGCCTACCCCGAATACCATCCGCAGCAGCGCTATGCGAAGAAGGACCTGGAGCACTTCGCGGCCAAGGTGCGGGCCGGCGCCGACAGCGCGATCACGCAGTTCTTCTTCAACCCCGACGCCTACTTCCACTTCGTCGACGAGGTGCGCAAGCTGGGGGTCACGGCGCCCATCGTGCCGGGCATCATGCCCATCCACAACTACGCGAAGATCGCGCAGTTCGCGGCACGCGACGGCATCGAGATCCCGCGCTGGGTGGCGTTGAAGATGGAAGGCTTCCTCGACGACGCCGCGAGCGTGCGTGCCTTCGGCCTGGAGGTCGTGACGCAGCTGTGCGAGCGGCTGGTGGCCGGCGGCGCCCCCGGCATCCACTTCTACACGCTGAACCAGTCGGCGCTGTCGCTGGAAGTCTGCCGCCGCCTGGGCGCCGTGCCCCAGGTCTGAGCCAGATCAAGACCATGGCGCGCACGTGCCATGGTCGCCGCGCGTTTTGCTGCGGCGCAATATCGGGGATGCACCCCACGGGTTCAATGCGCGCAGGCCATGTGGCCCATCGCAATGAACCTGAGGAGTTCCCCATGAAGAAGACCTGGATCACGCTGGCTGCAGCCGCTGCTGCCGTGGCTGCCGCCTTCCCCGCCCAGGCGCAGGACACCGGTGACTGGATCGTGCGTGCGCACGCGCTGTACCTGGATTCCGCCAACAAGGACAGCACCGGCCTCGGGCTCACGGTCAACAACAAGACCTTCCCCGAGTTCGACATCAGCTACTTCCTGACGCCCAACCTGGCGCTGGAACTGGTGCTGACGTATCCGCAGAAGCACACGATCTACTCCAACGGCACCGAGATCGGCTCGCTCAAGCACCTACCGCCGACGCTGTCGTTCCAGTACCACTTCACCGGCCTGCCGGTGCGCCCCTACGTGGGCGTGGGCCTGAACTACACCCGATTCTCCGACGTCGAGTTCACGCCCGGCGTGCAAGCGGCGCTGCAGCCCACCATCAAGAAGAACAGCGTCGGCCTGGCGCTGGGCGCCGGTGTTGACGTGCCGGTGGGCGGCGGCTGGCTGTTCAGCGCCAACGTGAAGAAGGTGCAGATCGAGACCGACGTCTCGTCGTTCGGCACGAAGGCCGGCACCTTCAAGGTCGATCCGATGCTCTACAGCGTGGGCTTCGGCAAGCGGTTCTGATCGCCCGCGACCGGGCGCCTGCCCGGCAGCACCACGGCGGCCGGCGCAGCAGTGCCCGCCGCCGTTGTCGTTCCTGGCGCGGTCTGCAAGGCGAGCCCCGCACCCTGCACGTTGCCCGCACCTACCGGCGACAGCACGAAGCTCAGGTCGTTGCGGTTGCCGGTCAGCGTGATCGGCGTCACCTGCGCGCCCAGCACCGGGTACGCACCACAGGCTTCGCCGCGCGCGCAGATGATGCCGTCGTTGTCGTAGTCGGTGCCCGCGACGACGACGATCTTGCTCGCCGTCACGCCGGCCAGGCTGTAGCGGTAGGTGCCGCCGGTCGGCGCCGCCACGGTCACCTGCTCGATGAAGTCGCCGCTGTCGCCGTCGTAGACCAGCACGTAGACCGGCCCGAGGTCGCCGCCGACGGTGCTGCCAGGCGCGCGCTTCTCGATGCTCAGCGCCACGGTGAGCGTGCGTGCCGTGGTCTGCACCGTGACGGTCGGCGTGATCACGCCTTCGGCCAGCAGGTTGCGGTTGACGCTGATGCGGTAGCTGCCCAGGCCGGTGGCGGTGTCCACGGCGACCGGCGCCACCGTGACGGCGGCGTTGCTGGTGCTGGTGGACGTGACGCGCTCGGTGGTGGTGTCGGTGGCGCGCACGGTGAAGTCGAGCGCGGTCGCGGCGGCGCCGAAATCCAGCGCGCTGGGCTGGGCTTCGAGCACGCCGGTGCTGGGCGGCGCGGTGCCGTCGCGCAACGTCAGCGCGGCCTGCACGGCCTTGCTGGCGTTGATGACGCCCCAGCCGTGGTTGTTGTCGCGTCCGGCGGGGCCGACGTCGTCGGTCAGCGCGCCCTGCGCCAGCAGCGTGTCCACCTGGGCCGGCGTGATGGCCGGGTGCACCCAGCGCATCAGCGCCAGCACGCCTGCGGCGTGCGGTGTTGCCATCGAGGTGCCCTGCAGCACGCCGAAGGTGGGCACACGGTTGCCGCTGCCGTCGAACGTGGCCAGCGTGCTGTACACGCCGTCGGGCTGTCCGGTGCCGGTGGTGCTGGTGCGCATGTCCCCGCCCGGCGCCGCCATCGCCACGGTGGCACCGGTGTTGGCGTAGGGCGCGATGCCGCGCTGCGGGTCGGTGGCCGTCACCGCGAGCACGCCGGGGCAGTTGGCCGGGAAGCCGACGTCGGTGATCTGCCCTGCGGGCCGGTTCGACTCGTTGCCGGTGGCGGCGACGATCAGCGTGCCGGCCGCGCGCACGCTGGCGAACAGCTGCGCGCTGTCGTTGTCGCAGGCCACGCCCGACGCACCCAGGCTGAGGTTGATGACGTCGGCGCGCCGCGCCGGTAGCTGGCCCGACACGTTGGCCTGGCGGCTGGCATAGCGGATGGCCTCGGCAATGTCGAAGAAGCTGCCGCTGCCGCCTTCGCCCAGCACGCGCAGGCCCATGATCTGCGCCATCGGCGCGACGCCGGCGGCACCGCTGCCATCGAAGGTGGCGGCGGCCACCGTCCCGGCCACGTGCGTGCCGTGGAACGAGGGCTGCGAGTCGGGCACGCGCAGGTCGTCGGGGTTGTTGTCGATGCCGTTGCCGTCGCCGGCCGAGGCCACGTTGGAGATGAAGTCGAAGCCCGGCACCAGCTGCGGCGCGAGGTCGGGGTGGTCGGTGACGATGCCGGTGTCGATCACGGCGACGATGGGCCGCACGGTCGGCTGCACGGCCAGGCCGGCCAGGCGCTGCATCGCGGCGGGCAGCGCGATCTGCTCGTAGTGCCAGCGCTGCAGCGGGTAGCGTGGATCGTTCGGCGGGAAGGTGCCCACCAGCGCGCTGGCGTGCAGCACGCGGTTCAGCATGACCTGGTCGAAGGCGCCGCTGGCACGCACCCGCTTGGCCTGCGCGATGGTGTCGAGCAGGCGACGCGAGTCTGTGCCCAGTTGCTGGCGCAGCCGGGCAGGGGCCGCGGTGGCGCCCTGTGCGCGCACGCGGTCGCCGGCCGTGTCATCCAGCGCCAACAGTGCCAGGCGGCCGGGCGCCACGGCGCCGCGCTGCACGCGCAGCGGGCGGCCTGCCAGCTGCGCGCTGGCGCTGGCGGCCTTGGCGCTGCCGTCGCGCAGGCCGACCACCAGTTCGCCAGGGCGCACACGCTGGTTCACGGCGCCGGTGATGGTGGCGTTCGCGCAGGCGCTGGACGCACCCGCATTCGTGACACGCAGGTTGTAGAGCGACGCGCCATCGAAGGCCTCGACCGCGATCGTGTACTCACCCGGGCTGCTGATCCGCACGCACTCGCTGGCGTTGGTGTCGATGGACTCGCCGACGATCGTCTGCACGCCCCCGATATCCTGGAAGACGTACAGGTCGAGGTCGTTGACGTTCGGGTCGGCCGTGAAGTCCAGTTCCAGCGTCTGGCCCGCAGCCAGCGTGACGCGGTAGGCGTCGTAGTCGTCGCCCAGCGCGCGGCTGGCGCCGGCCGGCCCGGCGCCAGCGATGTTGACGGTGCCCAGCACCTGGCTCGACGCGGTGATGGGCTGCGCGACGTCGAAGTCGCCGTTGTCGCGCCGCGGTGTCTGGTTGGGGTCGTTGGTGTCGCTGTCGAGCACCAGGTTGGCGGCCACCGACAGCGTGCCGCTGATCGTCACGCCCGCCGGCGGCGGGGGCGGAGGCGGCGGGGGCGTGGCGCCGCCTCCACCACCACCGCCGCAGGCCGTGAGCGAGGCGGTGGCCACCGCCGCGAAGGCCAGGGCCACCTGCGACCAGCGTTGCTGGGAGGTCTTCGTCGTCATGCGCCGTCTCCTGCAAATTCGAAGGGGGTGCTGCTGCCCGGTGCGGGCGCACCCCGAACAGCCCATGCTACCCAGCGCTTCGTGACGGCAAATCCCAAGGAAGATGGGCGCGCGCCGAACTTCGCACGCTTCAGGCCGCGGGGTGCTGCCAGTGCACGCCGTCTTCGGTCAGCACCACGTCCAGCGGCACGTCGTGCGGCTCGGCCTCCAGCCAGGGCACGAAGCCATGCGCGTAGCCCACGCCCACCGTCACCGGGGCCGGGTCCAGCGCGGCCAGCGTGCGGTCGTAGAAGCCCCCGCCGTAGCCCAGGCGCAGGCCGCCCGGCCCGAAGCCGACGCAGGGCACCAGCAGCAGCTGCGGGCGGAAGCGTTCGGTGTCCTTGGGCTTGGGGATGCCGTAGGCGTCTTCTTCCATCGGGCAGCCGGGGTACCAGACGTGGAAGTCCAGCTGCTTCGTGTCGCGGTCGATCACCGGCAGCCCGATGCGCCGCTCGGGCCCGCCTTCGCTCCAGCGGTACAGCGCCGGCAGCGCATCGAACTCGCCCTTGATCGGCCAGTAGGCGCCGATCGTCGTCTCCTGGCGCCCCACGAGCCAGACGCGCAGCACCTCCTGCAGGTGCACCGAGCGCTGGTGGCGGTCGACCAGCGACTGCCGCTCGGCCTGCAACTGCTTGCGCAGCAGCTTCTTGTCGCGCGAGGGCTCCAACGACAGCGTGAAGGGCAAGGTCATGCCGTCATTGTGCAGCCTGCACCGCGCCGCGCGGCACGCGCCGCGTCGGCGTGCAACCGCCTCAGGCCGCGTGCAACACCGGCGCAGGCCAGCGTGCGCGCCAGTGGCGCGCCGCCGGGGCGCTGGCCCGCTGCGGCACCTCCAGCAGCGCCACGCGGGCGGCCGGCCAGCCTTCCAGCACCCACTCGCTGCCGGCAGGCAGCGCGTGGCGCTCGCCGGCCTGCAGCCAGACGTCGCTGCCGGCCAGCCCGGCGCCCGTGCGGGTGAGCCACACCCGGCCGGCGGTCACGAGCAGCCAGCGCTCGACCGGCGCCGCCGGCAGGCGGGTGGCGGCCTGCGGTTCCAGCGCCCATTCCCAGGGCGCGCTTTGATGCACAGGCGTCATGGTGGTGGTGGACATCGCCGGCCTCGTCTTTCTCAGTGAAGTGCAGCCATTTTCGGCACCGGAAGCGTTGTGGTCCAATCACGATTGGGCTCTGCATTGATAACGCTTCATCATGAATCGACCACGCCAGCGACCCCTCGCCATGGGCACCCTGCGCGCCTTCGAGGCGGTGGCGCGGCGGCTCAGCTTCCGCGGCGCGGCCGAGGAACTGCACCTCACCCAGCCGGCGGTCAGCCGCCAGATCCGTTCGCTGGAAGACGAGCTCGGCGCGCCGCTGTTCCTGCGCGGAACGCGGCACGTGGAGCTGACCGGCGCGGGCGAATCGCTGCTGCGCTCGGTGGCACCGCTGCTCGACCGGCTGGACGCCACGGTGCGGCAGATCCGCACCGCACGCGGCCGCCAGAGCGTGTCGCTGACGACCTTCGCGTCGTTCGCGTCGCTGTGGCTGCTGCCGCGGCTGCAGGAGTTCCAGCACCTGCACCCGGGCATCGACATCCGGCTGTCGGCCAACGACGTCATCGCCGACCCCGACGACCCCGAGCTCGACCTGGCGCTGCGCTACTGCCACCCCGACGACGCGCCGCCGGGCTCGACCCTGCTGTTCGGCGAGGTGCTGACGCCGGTGGCCAGCCCCTCGCTGCGCGGCCTGCGCCGGCCTGCCGACCTGGCCCAGCACACGCTGCTGGAGGAAGACGCGCCGCTGGCGAGCGTGGAATACCTCAGCTGGCGCCACTGGCTGCGCCTGAACGCGATGCCGCAGCTGGAGCCGCGCGGCTGGCTGTACCTGAACTTCACCTACCAGCAGATCCAGGCCGCGCTGGCCGGCCAGGGCGTGGCACTGGCGCGGCTGGCGCTGGTGGGCGAGTCGCTGGCGCGCGGCGAGCTGATCGAACCCTTCGGGCCGGCGGGCCGCATCACCAGCCCCTTCGCCTACTGGCTGGTGCGCTGGCCGGCGCGGCGCGAGCGGCCCGAGATTGCCGCCTTCGAGACCTGGGTGCTGGCGCAAGCCGCGGCCACGCGCCAGGCGCTGGCCGACCAGACAGCGGAAATGGCCTTGGGCCTGCGCTAAATTCATCGCAACGGCCATCGGCCCGGGACCCTACAGTGACCACCATGCGAACCGCCCTCATCGCCGCCACCGTGCTGGCCGCGCTGCTGCCCGGCGTGGCCCGCGCGCAGACCACCGACGACCTCGTCGTCGAAGCCCGCGAGGCGCTGAACAAGCGCGACCGCGCCCGGCTCGATGCGCTGCGCACGGCCGTCAACTTCGCGCGGCACCCGCTCGCGCAGTGGGTCGAGTACTGGGAGCTCGGCAACCGCCTGCAGGAAGCACGCCCCGAGGAGGTCGAGGCCTTCTACACCCGCTGGTCCGGCACCTACGTGGAAGACCGGCTGCGCAACGACTGGCTGCTGGAGCTCGGCCGCCGCCGCGACTGGGGCAATTTCGTGCGCGACATGCCGCGCTTCAAGATGAACGACGACCGCGAGGTCACCTGCTACCAGCTGCTGACCCAGCACCAGGCCGGTCAGGACGTGGCCGCCGCAGCGCGCAGCACCTGGGCCGCGCAGCGCGACGCCGACGACGGCTGCACGCTGCTGGCCGCCACGCTGTTGGAGAGCGGGCGCTTCAAGACCGACGACGTGTGGGCCACCGTGCGCGTGGCCGCCGAGTATGGCCGGCCGCGCGCCGCCCGCGCAGCGGCCGGCGTGCTGGGGACAGCGCAGGCGCGCGCGGTCGACGAACTCTGGGCCGACCCGGCCAAGGCCCTGGCGAAGAAGCCGTCCGACCCCGACCTGGCGCTGCTGGCGCTGCTGCGCCAGGCGGCGGCCGACCCCGCGGCGGCCGCCGCCGCGCTGCCCGACTGGCGCCGCCGCCTCGGCCCGCAGCGCCACGCGCTGGCCTGGGGCGTGACGGCGCGGCAGGCCGCGTTCAGGCTGCTGCCCGAGGCCACGGGCTTCTACCGCAGCGCGTGGCGCGCGCTGCCCGAGGGCGCCACGCCGGCCGCGGTGGCCTGGTCCGACGACGTGCTGGCCTGGCAGGTGCGTGCCGCGCTGCGTGCCGACGTGCCCGACCGCTGGGCGCTGGTGCAGCAGGCCATCGCCGCGATGAGCCCGGCCGAGCAGCGCAACGACGCGTGGGTCTACTGGCGCGCCCGCGCGCTGCAGGCGCTGGCCGCCCCGGGCGCCGAAGGCGACGCCGACCGCGCTGCCGCGCAGGCCCAGCTGGAAGGCCTGGCGCAGCAGATGAGCTTCTACGGCAAGCTCGCCACCGAAGACCTCGGGGCGCGCGTCGTGCTGCCGGCGAAGCCGCTGCCGCTGACCGAGGCCGAGCGCGCGGCGGCACGCGCCACGCCGGGCTTCGCACGTGCGCTGCAGCTGATCCAGCTCGGCCTGCGCAGCGAAGGCGTGCGCGAATGGAACTTCACGCTGCGCGGCCTGGGCGACCGCGAGCTGCTCGCTGCCGCGCAACTGGCCTGCGAACGCGAGGTCTGGGACCGCTGCATCAACACCAGCGACCGCACGCGCAGCGAGGTCGACATGGCGCAGCGCTTCCCCACGCCCTTCCGCCGCGAGGTGCTGGCCAAGGCCGGCGAGATCGGGCTCGATCCGGCCTACATGTACGGGCTGATCCGCCAGGAGTCGCGCTTCATCATGGACGCGCGCTCGCACGTGGGCGCCTCGGGCCTGATGCAGATCATGCCGGCCACCGCGCGCTGGACGGCGCGCAAGATCGGCATGGACTACCGCGCCGAGATGATCACCGACCGCGACGTCAACCTCGCGCTGGGCGCCAGCTACCTGAAGATCGTGCTCGACGACTTCGGCGGCTCGCAGGCGCTGGCTGCGGCCGCCTACAACGCCGGCCCCAACCGGCCGCGGCGCTGGCGCGAAGGCGGGCTGTTCGAGACCGCGGCCTGGGCCGAGAGCATCCCGTTCAACGAGACCCGCGACTACGTCAAGAAAGTGCTGTCGAACGCCGTCTACTATGCGGCGATGCTGACCGGACAGGCGCCGACGCTGAAGTCGCGCCTGGGCGGGCCCATCGGCCCGCGCGACCCGGCAGCGCCCTCGAGCGACCGCGAGATCCCCTGACCACCATGCCCGACAACATCCTCGTCCTCGGCGGCACCGGCTACGTCGGCAGCGCCGTCTGCGAACGCCTGGCCGAGCGCAGCAGCGCCGGCCGCATCGTGGTGCCCACGCGTCGCCTGGCCCACGGTGACCGCGTGCGCGCCCTGCCCACGGTCGAGCTGGTGCAGGCCGACGTGCACGACCCGGCGCAGCTGGCGAAGCTGGTCGCACGCGCCGACGCGGTGGTGCACCTGGTGGCCATCCTGCACGGCAGCGCCGCGGCCTTCCAGCAGGTGCACGTGGAGCTGCCGCGCAAGCTGGCGGCAGCCTGCACCGCGGTGGGCGTGCGGCGGCTGGTGCATGTCAGCGCGCTGGGTGTGGGCGCGGGCGCACCGTCGAACTACCTGCGCAGCAAGACCGAAGGCGAAGCCGTGCTGCAGGCCGCGGGCCTGGAGCTCAGCATGCTGCGGCCGAGCGTCATCTTCGGCACCGAAGACCGCTTCCTCAACACCTTCGCGCAGCTGCAGGCCGTCGCGCCGGTGATGCCGCTGGCCGGCGGCGGTGCGCGCTTCCAGCCGGTGTGGGTGGAAGACGTGGCCTCGGCCATCGTGCGTTGCCTCGACGACCGCGGCAGCATTGGCCAGACCTACGAAGCCGTGGGCCCGCAGGTCTACACGCTGAGCGAACTCGTGCGCCTGGCCGGGCGCTGGGCGGGGCACGAACGGCCGCAGATCCCGCTGCCGCTGGCCGTGGGCCGGCTGCAGGCGCTGGCGATGGAACTGCTGCCGGGCACGCCGCTGATGTCGCGCGACAACCTCGACTCGATGCAGGTGCCCAACGTCGCCACCGGCGCGCTGCCAGGGCTGCAGGCGCTGGGCATCACGCCCACGGCGATGGAAGCGGTGGCGCCGCTGTACCTGGGCCGGCGCTTCGGGCGCGCGCGCATGGAACCCTGGCGCGCCGGCGCGCGGCGCTGAGGCGCCTGCCGCCCCGGCCTGCTGCGGCGCGCATCGGTCCGATCAGCAACTTGCATCCGTCGCGGCCCTGCCCGCCGCTAGCATCGGCGGCCTGACGGGTTCGGCACGGCAAGGAGGCCTGCGATGGCGCTGCAACTGGTGATCGGCAACAAGAACTACTCCTCGTGGTCGATGCGGCCGTGGGTGCTGATGCGCACGCTGCGCATCCCGTTCGAGGAACAGAAGCTGCGCTTCGACTTCGCCGACGGCTCGGACTTCCGCCGTGCGGTTGCACGTGTCAGCCCGGCCGGCACGGTGCCGGTGCTGGTGCACGACGGCTTCGCGGTCTGGGACACGCTGGCCATCGCCGAGTACCTGCACGAACAGTTCCCCGAGCGTGGCGTGTGGCCGGCCGATGCGCAGGCGCGGGCGCGCGCGCGCAGCCTGTGCGCCGAGATGCACGCCGGCTTCGGCGCGCTGCGCAGCCACTGCCCGATGAACATCGAGGCGGCGCTGCCCGAGGTGGGCGCCCGCATCTGGGCCGAGCAGCCCGCGGTGCGCGCGAACGTGGACCGCATCGAGGCCATGTGGGCCGACGCGCTGAAGGCCAGCGGCGGCCCGTTCCTGTTCGGCGACTTCGGTGCCGTCGACGCCTACTACGCGCCGGTGGCGATGCGCCTGCGCACCTACGCGCTGCCGGTGTCGGGCACGACGCTGGGTTACATCGAGCGCCTGACCGCCGCTCCCGGCGTGCGCGACTGGATCGCCGATGCGCTGGCCGAGGCCGACTACCTGGACTTCGAAGAGCCCTACCGCACCCACCGATGACGGGCACGTTCTACGTCGTCGGCGGCGCCGTGCGCGACGCGCTGCTGGGCCAGCCGGCCAGCGACCGCGACTGGGTCGTCGTCGGCAGCACGCCGCAGGCGCTGCTGGACGCAGGCTACAAGCCGGTGGGCCGCGACTTCCCCGTCTTCCTGCACCCCGAAACCGGCGAGGAAGTGGCGCTGGCGCGCACCGAGCGCAAGTCGGCCCCCGGCTACCACGGCTTCAGCTTCCACGCCGCGCCCGACGTGACGCTGGAACAAGACCTGGCGCGGCGCGACCTGACGATCAACGCGATGGCGCAGGCCGCCGACGGCACCGTGGTCGACCCCTTCGGCGGCCGGCGCGACCTGCAGGCGCGTGTGTTCCGCCACGTCGGCCCGGCCTTCGTCGAAGACCCGGTGCGGCTGCTGCGGCTGGCGCGGCTGGCCGCACGCTGGCCCGACTTCACGATCGCGCCCGAAACCGCTGCGCTGCTGCAGCACATGGTGGACAGCGGCGAGGTCGACCACCTGGTGCCCGAACGCGTGTGGCAGGAACTGTCGCGCGGGCTGATGGAGACCCGGCCCAGCCGCATGTTCGCCGTGCTGCGCGCGTGCGGCGCGCTGGCGCGGCTGCTGCCCGAGGTGGACCGGCTGTGGGGCGTGCCGCAGCCGCCCGCGCACCACCCCGAGGTCGACACCGGCGTGCACCTGATGCTGGTGCTGGACCAGGCCGCGGCGCTGCAGGCCCCGCTGCCGGTGCGCTACGCCTGCCTGGTGCACGACCTGGGCAAGGGCACGACGCCGCCGGCCGAGTGGCCGCGCCACATCGGGCACGAAGCCCGCAGCGCCACGCTGGCACGGCGCGTGGGCGAGCGTTGGCGCGTGCCCGGCGACTGCCGCGAACTGGCCGACGTGGTGGCACGCGAGCACGGCAACATCCACCGCAGCGGCACGCTGGGCGCGGCGGCGCTGCTGCGCCTGCTGGAGCGCTGCGACGCGCTGCGCCGCCCCGAGCGCTTCGACCAGGTGCTGCTGGCATGCGCGTGCGACGCCCGCGGCCGCACCGGGCTCGAAGACCACCCCTACCCGCAGCGCGCGCGGCTGTCTGCGGTGCTGGGCGACGCGCTGGCGGTGGAGACGGCGGCGGTGGCGGCGGCCGCTGCCGCGCGCGGCCAGCGCGGCCCGGACATCGGCGCCGCGGTGCAGGCGGCGCGCACGGAGGCCATCGCGGCGGGCCTGGCGGCGCGGGGCGAAGACAACGACGCCGTCAGATGAGCATGCCCACCAGCCCCGCCAGCAGGCTGAGCACCAGCGAGCTGGCGATGGGCAGGTAAAACGGCCGCCCGCGCCACTGGAATTCCAGGTCGCCCGGCAGCTTGCCCAGCCCCATCTTGCGCAGCCAGGCGTGCAGCCCGTTGAACAGCACGAAGGCGAGCAGGAAGACGATCAGCCAGCGCATCTGGCCCGCATCACAAGGTGTGGCAGCGGTCGCCGCGCGTGAAACCCAGCGGGTCGAACGACACGCCCTTGGTGAAGCCGATCACCTTGAACAGCTCGCCCATCTCGTGCTCGGTCAGCAGCTTCTGCGTGTTGGCCGTGGTGCGCACGTCGGCGCCCTGCAACAGGTCGAGGATGCCGCAGTTCATCAGGAAGTGCGCCTGGCTGGTGTAGCCCGCCACCTGCAGGCCGGCGTCCTGGCCGGCGAGCGCGATGCCGGTGAAGTCGACGTGCGCGGTGATGTCCTTCGCGCCGACGTCGATCAGCGGATCGGCATCGGCGCGGTGGCCCCGGTGGCACATCAGCGTGCCGCCGGTGCGCTGCGGGTGGTAGTACTCGGCCTCGGGGAAGCCGTAGTCGACGAGAAACAGCGCGCCTGTGTGCAGGCAGTCCGCCAGCGTGCGCACGAAAGCCTCGGACTGCGCGTGCAGCTCGGTCACGGTGCCGGGCACGAAGCCCGTGTCCACCGGCGGGCGCAGCGTGGTGGCGCGGTCGGCCCAGGCGAAGCGGTCGTCGGCCACCGCCACGCCGCGCTCGTGCCAGCTGCTGCCGTCGAAGTGCAGCAGCTGCACCGGCATCGCGTCGAGCACCTCGTTGCCGACGACCACGCCGCGCAGCGTGTCGGGCAGGCGCTCGTGCCACTGCACGCGCGGCGCCCACGGCGCCAGCCGCTGCTGCTGGCGCGCACGCAGGCTGCCCGACACGTCGACCACGTGGTAGCGCACGTCGGCCGGCAGCGCGGCCAGCAGCTGCGCCGCCAGCGCGCCCGAACCGGCGCCGAACTCGTAGACGTCGCGCGCGCCCGCCGCGCCGAGTGCCTGCGCCACCTGGCGCGCCAGCGCGGCGCCGAACAGCGGCGACAGCTCGGGCGCGGTGACGAAGTCGCTGCCCGACTGCGGCAGCGTGCCGAACTGGCGGTCGCCGCCGCTGTAGTAGCCCAGCCCGGGCTCGTAGAGTGCCGCGGCCATGAAGCGGTCGAAGGGCCACCAGCCGCCGTCCGCAGCAATGCGCTGGCGCAGCAGCGTCGATAAACTGTCGGGTTCCGCGTCGGCCATCGCCGGCATTGTAGGAACCATGCCGTCCAACCGCCCCGTCGTCCTCGTCACCGGTGCAGCCCGCCGCATCGGGCGCGTGATCGCGCTCGACCTGGCCGCGCACGGCTGGGACGTGGCCGTGCACCACCGCAGCTCGGCCGTCGATGCCGCCGCCACCGCCGACCTGGCCCGCGCCGCCGGCGCCCGCGCCGAGGTGCTGGCCGCCGACCTGGCCGACGAAGCCGCCTGCACTGCGCTGCTACCGGCGGTGCAGCAGGCCTTCGGGCGCGTGGACGCGGTGGTCAACAACGCCTCGGTGTTCGAGCACGACACCGTCGCCGACTTCAGCTACGCCGCGATGGACCGCGCCTGGCGCGCCAACACCGCGCCGGCCATCGTGCTGGCGCGTGCGCTGCACGCCGCCGTCACCGCACCCGGCCATGCCACGGGCCGCGGCTGCGTCGTCAACATCCTCGACCAGAAGCTCTGGAACCCCAACCCCGACCACCTCTCGTACACGCTCAGCAAGGCGGCGCTGGAAGCCGCCAACACGCTGCTGGCGCAGGCGCTGGCACCGGCGCTGCGGGTGTGCGGCGTGGCGCCGGGCGTGACGCTGCACTCGGGCGACATGAACGACGCCGAGTTCGCCGCCTCGCACCGCATGACGCCGCTGCAGCGCTCGTCGACGCCCGACGACGTGGCGCGCAGCGTGCGCTTCCTGCTCGAATCCCCTGCCGTGACCGGCACCACCCTGCTCGTCGATGGCGGTCAGCACCTGCAGGCGCAAGCCCGCGACGTGATGTTCCTCGCACGCGCCAGCCAAGGTTCCTGACATGCACAGCCAGATCACCCACCCCCGCCTGCTCGACTGCCGCCGCCTCTTCCTGCGCAACTACGAGGTCTGGATCAACATCGGCGTGCACGACTTCGAGAAGAAGGGCGAGCAGCGCGTGCTGGTCAACGTCGACCTGTACATCCCGCTGGCGCTGTCCACGCCCACGGCCGACACGCTGGAGGAAGTGGTGGACTACGACTTCATCCGCCGCAGCGTGATGGACCGCGTGAAGCAGGGCCACATCCACCTGCAGGAGACGCTGGTCGACGACCTGCTGCGCACGATGCTGGCGCACCCGCGCGTGCGCGCTGCACGCGTCAGCACCGAGAAACCCGACGTGTATCCCGACTGCGACGCCGTGGGCGTGGAAGTCTTCGGCATCAAGGAAACCGCATGAACGCCATGACCGACGCCGCCGCCGCTGCGGACACCGCGGAGCGCGCCGACTCGCGCAAGATCGCGTTCGAGGCCAACAAGCTGCGCAAGCGCCTGCACCGGCAGGTGGGCCAAGCCATCACCGACTTCAACATGATCGAGGCCGGCGACAAGGTGATGGTGTGCCTGTCGGGCGGCAAGGACAGCTACGCGATGCTCGACATCCTGCTGGCCCTGAAGGAACGCGCGCCGATCGACTTCGAGCTGATCGCCGTCAACCTCGACCAAAAGCAGCCCGGCTTTCCCGAGCACGTGCTGCCGGAGTACCTGAAGAGCCGCGGTGTGCCCTTTCACATCGAGAACCAGGACACCTACAGCATCGTCAAGCGCCTGGTGCCCGAGGGCAAGACCATGTGCAGCCTGTGCAGCCGGCTGCGCCGCGGCATCCTCTACCGCGTGGCGGGCGAGCTGGGCTGCACGAAGATCGCGCTCGGCCACCACCGCGACGACATGGTGGTCACGCTGCTGATGAACATGTTCTTCGGCAGCCGCATGAAGGGCATGCCGCCCAAGCTGGTGTCGGACGACGGCAAGAACGTCGTCATCCGCCCGCTGGCCTACGTGGCCGAGACCGACCTGGAGCAGTGGGCGCTGCACCGGCAGTTCCCCATCATTCCCTGCACGCTGTGCGGCAGCCAGGACAACCTGCAGCGCGTGGTGGTGAAGAAGATGCTGCGCGAATGGGAGAAGCAGTACCCGGGCCGCACCGACAACATGTTCACCGCGATGGGCAACATCGTGCCCTCGCACATGATGGACCGGAAACTCTTCCCGTTCACGACGATCCAAGCCACGGGCGTGGCCGACCCTGGCGGCGACATCGCCTTCGACGACGAACCCTGCGCGCCGCCGGCCGCCACGATCCAGCTGCACCGCAACCCGACCGACGAGGACGCACCATGAAAGCCCTGCTGGCCCTGCTGCTGACCACCACGCTCGTTGCCGGGTGCAGCGGCCTGAACACGATCAGCACCGAGGTCTCCAGCTACGGCGACTGGCCGGCCCAGCGCCAGCCCGGCACCTACGCCTTCGACCGCCTGCCGTCGCAGCAGGCGCAGGCCGCCGAGACCGAGCGCATCGAGGCCGCCGCGCGCGGCGCGCTGCAGAAGGCCGGTTTCCAGCCCGCGCCCGAGGGCCAGGCGCCCGACGTGCTGGTGCAGGTGGGCGCGCGCACCACACGCACCGAGCGCCAGGTCTGGGCCGACCCGCTGTGGTGGCGCGGCAGCTTCGGCATCTGGCGCCCGGCGCCGTGGCCGGGCACGGCCTGGCAGCTGTCGATGCGCACCGAGCCGCCGCGCTACGAGCGCGAAGCCGCCGTGCTGCTGCGCGACCGCGCCACCGGCAAGCCGCTGTACGAGGCGCACGCCACGCACGACGGCAGTTCGGCATCCGACAGCACGCTGCTGCCGGCGCTGTTCCAGGCCGCGCTGACGGACTTTCCGCGCCAGGGGCTGAACCCGCGCACGGTGGTCGTCACGCTGGGCTCCTGAAGCCGCGTCAGGGCAAGGTCACTGCGGCGCTGCCGGCGCCGCCAGCGCGCGCAGGTCGTCTTCCCAGGTCTTGAGCTGCTCGCGCGCGGACCGCCGCTGCGCCGGCGTGGTGGCGTTGTGCAGTTGCGCGCCGAAGGCGCAGTTGTACTCGGCCAGGCGCTGCTGGTAGGCGCGGTAGGCCGGGTCGTGCGAGATCTCGGTGCGCTCGGCCAGCGTGCGCAGCGCGGCGATGGTGCGGTCGCGATCGGCGCGATCGGCCGTCAGCCGGCGCAGGGTCTGCAGCGTGTCGCGCTGGCGGCGTTCGCGTTCGGCGATCCAGGCCTGCGGATCGAACGGCGAGGCCGCGACGCCGGCCGCGATGACGCGCTTCTGCGCCTCGCCCAGGCGCCCGTACAGCATCTCCGCGCGGTCCACCGTGCGCTCGACCGAGCGCGCCAGCCGCTCGGCGGGGTCGGGCTGCAGGAAGTCGTCGCGCATGTCGGCGTTCTTCTTCTCGAACTGGCGCTCCAGATGGCGCCACTGCGGCTCGCCGAGCGCCGGCACGAGGTCGGCAGCCAGCAGCACGCCGCGGTCGACGATGGGGTCCAGCCGCTCGCGGAACTGGCGCTGCCAGCGGCACACATGGGCCGGCGTCGTCGGCTCCAGCACCTCGGCCTGCGCCGCGGCCATCAGGGCCGCGAACTGCGGCAGGTCGGCGCTGCGCGTGCGGTCGAAGAGCTGGTCGATCGCGGCCTTGGCGCGCGGCGCCTGGTCACTGGGGAAATCGACGTAGCCGTCCAGCCACCACCAGGCCGCGAGCGGTCCGTTGTTGTAGGCCAGGCGCAGCGCGCTGCAGCCGCTCAGCAGCACCAGCAGGGCACCGATAATCAGCGTTTTGACCAGGGACGTTGGCATGGCACTGAACGTGGTGGTGATGGCGGCCGGCAAGGGCACGCGCATGAAGTCGGCGCTGCCGAAAGTGCTGCACCGTGTGGGCGCGCGCAGCCTATTGCAGCATGTTCTGGATGCCACCGCCGGGCTGGGGCCGGCGCACACGATCGTCATCACCGGCCATGGCGCCGAAGCCGTGGAAGCCGCGGTCGCCGCCAGCGGCCTGGCCGATGCACAGTGCGTGCGCCAGATGCCGCAGCTCGGCACTGGCCACGCGGTGCAGCAGGCGGTGCCGGCGCTGCAGCCGCAGCACGCCACCACGCTCATCCTCAACGGCGACGTGCCGCTGATCCGCAGCGCCACCGGCGCCGCGCTGGCCGCGGCCTGCGGCGGCGAGCGGCTGGCGCTGCTGACCATCGAGCTCGCCGACGCCACCGGCTACGGCCGCATCGTGCGCGCGGCCGACGGCAGCGTGCAGGGCATCGTCGAGCACAAGGACGCCACGCCGGCGCAGCGCGCCATCCGCGAGGTCTACACCGGCATGATGGCCGCCCCCACTGCGCTGCTGGCGCGCTGGGTCATGGCGCTGAAGAACGACAACGCGCAGCGCGAGTACTACCTGACCGACATCGTCGCGATGGCGGTGGCCGAAGGCGTGCCGGTGGTGGCCACGGCCGCGGCCAGCGAAACCGAAGTGCTGGGCGTCAACAGCCCGCTGCAGCTGGCCGACCTGGAACGCCGCTACCAGCGCCAGTGTGCCGATGCGCTGCTGGAAGCCGGCGTGCGCCTGGCCGACCCGGCGCGCTTCGACCAGCGCGGCACGCTCGTGTGCGGCAGCGATGTCGAGATCGACATCGGCTGCATCTTCGAAGGCCGCGTGGTTCTGGGCAACGACGTGCGCATCGGCGCGCACTGCGTCATCCGTGACGCCGAGATCGCCGACGGCGCCGTGATCCACCCCTTCACGCACATCGACGGCGCCCGCGTCGGCGCCGGCGCGCTGGTGGGGCCGTATGCGCGGCTGCGGCCCGGCGCCGAGCTCGGGCGCGAGGTGCACATCGGCAACTTCGTCGAGGTGAAGAACTCCACGCTGGCCGACGGTGCCAAGGCCAACCACCTGGCCTACCTGGGCGACGCCACGGTGGGCGAACGCGTGAACTACGGCGCCGGCAGCATCACCGCCAACTACGACGGCGCGAACAAGCACCGCACCGTGATCGGCAATGACGTGCACGTGGGCTCGAACTGCGTGCTGGTGGCCCCGGTGACGCTGGGCGACGGCGCCACCATCGGCGGCGGCTCCACGGTGTCGAAGGACGCCCCGGCCGGCACCTTGACGGTGGCACGCGCCAAGCAGGTGTCGCTGCCCGGATGGCAGCGGCCGCGCAAGCAGCCCAAGACCACGGGCTGACCCGGTTGGCAGGTGCTGCCTGCAGGTCTACAGTGATCGGCCTGTGCACTGATTGAAAGGCCTGCCGATGCGCCACACGGCCTCCGGCAGCGACACCATGCTGCACCGCCTGGTGGTCGAACATTCGCCCGATGCGCTGGTGCTGTGCGGCACCGATGGCAACGTGCTGTTCTGGAGCCCCGGTGCCTGCGCCACCTTCGGGCATGCCGAGGCCGAGGCGCTGGGCCGCAGTTTTGCCGACCTGGTGGTGCCGCCCGACCGCGCTGCCGAAGAGCTGGCGCTGCGCGAGGCCGCGCTGGCCGGCGACGTGATGACGCGTTCGACGCTGCGCCGCCACCGCGACGGCAGCCTGCTCTACGTGGACAGCACCCTGCGCGCGGTGCGCCACGACGACGGCCGGCTGCAGGGCTTCCTGGTGAGCACGCGCGACGTCACGGCGCTGACGGTCGAACGCGACGCGCGCCTGCTCGAAGAACGCTACCGCGACCTGCTCGAGTGGGTTCCCGATGCCATCGTCATCGCCAACGAGATCGGCCGCATCGTGCTGTTCAACAGCCAGTCCGAAGCCATGTTCGGCTGGTCGCGCGCCGAGATGATCGGCCAGCCCATCGAAAGCCTGCTGCCGCGCCGCCACGGACCGACGCACGTCGGCCACCGGCTGCGCTACCAGCGCAAGCCGCAGGTGCGGCGCATGGGCGCAGGGCTGCAGCTGTACGCCTTGCGCAAGGACGGCAGCGAGTTCCCGGTGGAGATCAGCCTGAGCCCGCTGGGCGCCAGCGACGGCCGCTTCGTGATGAGCGCCATCCGCGACATCACGCAGCAGAAGGCGGCCGAGAAGGAGCTGCAGGAGAAGAACGCCGCGCTGCAGGTGGCGCACCAGGCCAAGGACCGCTTCCTGGCCACGATGAGCCATGAGCTGCGCACGCCGCTGAACGCCATCCTCGGCTTCTCGGGCATCCTGCTGATGAAGCTGCCGGGCCCGCTCAACACCGAGCAGGAGCGGCAGCTCGGCATCGTCAAGCACAGCGGCGAGCACCTGCTGTCGCTGATCAACGACCTGCTCGACCTGGCGAAGATCCAGTCGGGCGCGATGCAGCTGGCGCCCGAGCCCGTGGACGTCGGCCGCCTGCTCGGCGAGGTGCATGCGGCGCTGCAGCCGCTGGCCGACCGCAAGGGTCTGGCGCTGACGCTGCAGCTGCCGGCCGCCAGCGTGCAGCGCCAGCTCGATCGGCGCGCGCTGAACCAGGTGCTGCTGAACCTGGCCAACAACGCCATCAAGTTCACGGCCTCGGGCAGCGTGCTGCTGGAACTGGACGACACGGCGCCGGGCCTGCGCATCCACGTCGCCGACACCGGCGTCGGCATCGCGCCCGAGGACCAACAGCGCCTGTTCCGCTCGTTCACACAGGTCGGCGACCCCAGCCGCCGGCCCGAAGGCACGGGGCTGGGCCTGCACCTCAGCGCCAGCCTGGCGGAGCTGATGGGCGGGCACATCACGCTGCAGAGCGTGCTGGGCGTCGGCAGCCGCTTCACGCTGCACCTGCAGGACGACTGAACCACCATGGCGCGCGTGCTCGTCATCGAGGACAACGACATCAACCTGGCGCTGATGCAGTACCTGCTGGCGGCCTTCGGCCACACGGTGCTGGTGGCGCGCGACGGCGAGGAAGGCCTGCGCATGCTGCGCACGGGCACGCCGGGCGACCTGCCCGACATCGTGGTCTGCGACATCGAGATGCCGCGCATGGACGGCGTGGCCTTCGCCGCTGCCGTGCGCTCGGACCCGGCCCTGGCGCAGCTGCCGCTGCTGGCCGTGACCAGCAGCGCGATGGTGGGCGACCGCGACCGCTTCATGCAGGCCGGCTTCGACGACTACGCCGCCAAGCCCATCGACACCGAACGCTTCGTCGGCTGGATGGAAAGCCACCTGCGCCCGGGCATCGCGGCTGCGGCCGAGCCGGCCGTGCACGACAGCCTGCCGGCGCCGCTGCTGCCCGAAGGCGACGGTCCGCACGTGCTGGTGCTCGACGACGAACCGGTGAACCTGGCGCTCAAGCGCGCCGCGCTGCGGCCGCTGGGCTACCGCGTCAGCACCGCGACACACGCCGACGAGGCGCTGGCGCTGGCGCTGCAAGACCCGCCGCAGCTCATCATCACCGACGTCGGCATGCCCGAGGCCGACGGCTTCGACTTCATCTGCCGCGTGCTGCGCCAGCCTGGCCTGCAGCACGTGCCGTTCATCTTCATCACCGCCACGCACTGGGACGCGGTGGCGCGCGAGAAGGCGCTGGCTCTGGGCGCGCGGTGCTTCCTGCGCCGGCCGCTGCCCACCGAGCAGCTGGTGGCCGAGGTGGCAGCCGCGCTGGCGCCGCCGGGCGGCTGAGGCACCGCGCGGCTCAGCCGCGCGCGCGCAGCCAGGCTTCCAGTTCGTCGGCCGGCATGGGCCGTGCCACGAAGTAGCCCTGCAGTTCCTCGCAGCCCTGCTGCTGCAGCCAGTCGCGCTGCGCCGCGGTCTCCACGCCTTCGGCCACGGTGCGCAGGCCCAGGCTGTGCGCCATCTGGATGATGGCGCGCGCGATCGCGGTGGAGCCGCGGTCGTGCGGCAGGTCGTGCACGAAGCTGCGGTCGATCTTCAGGCGGTCGACTGCCAGGTCCTTCAGCCGGCCGAGCGAGGTGTAGCCGGTGCCGAAGTCGTCCACCGACACCTGCACGCCCAGCGCGCGCAGTCGCTGCAGCGCCTGCTGCACCACGGCCAGGTCGTCCATCAGCATGCGCTCGGTCAGCTCCAGTTCCAGGGCCGCGCCCGGCAGGCCGGCTTCGGACAGGCGGCGCGCGACGAGATCGACGAAGCCGTCGGCCTCGAACTGCAGGCCCGACAGGTTCACCGCCACCGGCACCTGGGCCAGCCCGGCGCTGCGCCACGCGCCGGCCTGGCGCAGCGCCTCGCGCAGCACCCAGTCGCCGATGGGCAGCATCAGCCGGCGCGTCTCGGCCACCGGGATGAAGGCGTCGGGTTCGAGCAGGCCCAGGTCGGGGTGGGCCCAGCGGATCAGCGCCTCGAAGCCGACGATGCGCCCGTCCTGCGCCGACAGCTGCGGCTGGTAGTGCAGCACGAAGGCCTGGTCGCGGATGGCCTGCGTGAGCTGGCTTTCCAGCGCCAGCTCGGTGTAGGCCGCCTCGGCCATCGCCGGCTCGAAGAAGGCGCAGGCGGCACGACCGCGGGCCTTGGCGTGGTACATCGCGGTGTCGGCGTGCTTGATCAGCTCGTCGGGCGTGTCGCCGTCGCGCGGGAACACCGCCACGCCGATCGACGGCGTGACCGAGATCGACTCGCCCTCCACCTCGACCGGCGCGCCCACGGCGGCCAGCAGCTTGTGCGCCACTTCCTGCACCGCCGCCATCGGCATGCCGCCGGTCAGCAGCACCAGGAACTCGTCGCCACCGAAGCGCGACACCAGGTCGCCCGATCGCAGCGTGCCGGTGATGCGCTGCGCCACCGTCTGCAGCAGCGCATCGCCCACCAGGTGGCCGAGCGAGTCGTTGACGCGCTTGAAATGGTCGAGGTCGATGAACAGCAGCGCCAGCCGCGCACCGGCCGCACGCGCGGCCGGCAGCTGCACGTCCATGTGGTCGATGAAGGCGGTGCGGTTGGGCAGGCCGGTCAGCGGGTCGTGGTGCGCCAGGTAGTGAATGCGCGCCCGCGCCGCGATGTGGTCGCGCAGGTCGCGCACGATGGTCATGCGCAGCCGCTCGCCCTGGTGCTGCATCGTGCGCACGATGAACTCCACCGGCAGCCGCGTGCCGTCGCGGTGCAGCACCGCGGTCTCGTAGCTGGTCTCTGCCCCCGACGTCATCACCGCCGCGACGCGGTCGCGCTGGTCGGGCGCCACGAAGTCCAGCGCCGGCTGGCCGCGCATCGTCTCGAGCGTGTGGCCCACCAGCGCCAGCAGCGGCGGGTTGGCATCGGTGATGAGGCCGTCCTTGTGGAAGACGATGCCCTCGGCGCTGGCGTGCATGAACTTGGCCAGCCGCTCCTCGCTGTCGCGCAGCGCCGCCTCGGCGCGACGGTGGCGCGTGATGTCGGAGATCAGCACGAAGGCGCCCACCGGTTCGTTGCCCTCGTCCAGGTGCGGCAGCAGGTGGACCTCGATGTGGCGCGTGCCGCCGTCGGGGTCGGGCAGCTGGCGTTCGTAGCGGGCGCCGCGGCGCTGCTGCAGCACGGCGTCGACCTGCGGCTGGATCAGCTGCGCCGCCGACTCGCCGATGATCTGCGCGAAGGTCAGGCCCAGGATGTTCTGCTCGTCGCGGCCGAACATGGACGCGTAGCCCAGGTTGGCGAAGCGGCAGGTGTAGCCCTGGCGCTCGTAGTAGGCGATGGCCACCGGCACGTTGTTGGCCAGCAGCCGGAACTGCGCCACCTCGGCCCGCAATGCAACGATCTCTTCGGCCGGGTGGTGGATGTTCATGGGTTACTGCGTTGGTTCGACATCGGCCACGCTGGCCGCCAGGCACAGATCGTCCCAGGCCCGAGCCTTGTCCGGCAGGCTGCGCAGCAGGTAGGCCGGGTGGTAGGTGACGACCAGCGGCACCCCCTGGTAGCGGTGCACGCGCCCGCGCAGCTTGCCGATGGGTTCGCCGCTGCGCAAGAGCGCTTGCACTGCGAAACGTCCCATCGCCAGGATGACGCGCGGACGCACCAGTTCGATCTGGCGCACCAGGAAGGGCTCGCAGCGCGCCAGCTCGTCGGGCGCCGGGTTGCGGTTGCGCGGCGGCCGGCACTTCAGCGTGTTGGCGATGTAAACGCGCTGCGCCGGGTCGCCGTCGTCGGCGCGGCTGAGCTGCAGCGCGCGCAGCATCGCGTCGAGCAGCTGGCCCGAGGCGCCGACGAAGGGCTCGCCCTGCAGGTCTTCCTGCTCGCCGGGGGCTTCGCCCACGACCATCCAGCGCGCCTCGGCGTGGCCGACGCCGAACACCGTCTGCGTGCGGCTTTCGCACAGGCCGCAGGCCTGGCAGCCGGCCACCGCCTCGCGCAGCGCCGGCCAGTCGAGCTGCGCGACGGCAGAGGCCGGCACTGGCGCGGCTGCGGGCGCTGGCGCAGACGCAAGAGCCGGCGCAGACACGGGCACGGGGGCGCGCAGGGCCGGGGCCGGGGCGGGTGCGGACGTGAGGACGGGTGCGGGCTCGGCCGCCGCCGGCGGGTGCCACAGGCGCACGCCCATGGCGCGCAGCAGCGTGGCCTGGCGGTCAGTCCACGGCATGGTCAGCGGGCGGCAGCAGCTGCAGGCGCATCACGATGGCGTCTTCGCGGGTGGCGTGCGGGGCCGGATAGTAGCCGCGGCGCCGGCCGACCTCGGCGAAGCCCAGCCGGGCGTACAGCGCACACGCGCGCTGGTTGCTCTCGCGCACTTCCAGCCACAGCGTGGCCAGGCCCAGCTGCCGGCCGCGCGCCTGCAACGCCTGCAGCAGGCTGCTGCCGAGGCCGCGGCCCTGCCAGGCGGTGGCCACGGTGACGTTCAGCAGGTGCAGTTCGTCGACGCCGGTCATCGCGACGAAGTAGCCGACGATGCCGTCCTCGGCATCGTCCAGCACCTGGGCCTCGTAGCCGGCGGCCAGCGAGTCGATGAAGTTGCCGCGGCTCCAGGGGAAGCTGTAGGCGCCGGTCTCCACCGCCATCACGGCGTCGACGTCACGCGCGTGCATCGGGCGCAGCACGGGCGCCGGGGCCAGCTGCGCGCTCATCGGGCCGCCACCTTGGCAGCACGCGCGGCCTCGCGCTCGGCCGTGGTCTGGGCGATCTTGTCGCGCAGGTACAGCGGCAGGGCCTGATCGGCGGCGATGCCGGCCCCGGCGGCGTGCGCCTGCCGTGCCAGCCGCAACAGCGCTGCGGCACGCGCGTGTTCGTGCACACAGAGGGGTTGGCCGGCCGGCAGGCCCAGGCGGTCGCCGAAGGCGGCCAGCGCCGAGCCTGCCACGCGTGCCGGCGCGGTGCCGTCCCACAGCGCCGCCGCGGCCGGCAGCGTGTACAGCGCCGGCGGCACCAGCACCTGCCAGGCGCTGCCGGTCCAGCGGTAGCGGCCGCCGTAGACCTCGTCCATGCGCGCGTCCATCACCACGACCACGTCGTCGTCGCCGGGGTGCTGGGCGCGGGCGTCTTCGGCCACCAGCAGCAGGCTGTCCAGCGGCAGCAGTGGGCGGTCGAGACCGAAGCCCAGGCCCTGCGCCACGGCGCAGCTGGTGCGCAGCCCGGTGAAGGCGCCCGGCCCCTGGCCGAAGGCGATGGCGTCCAGGTCCTGCAGCCGCAGCGCGGCTTCGGCCAGCAGGCGGTGCACGGCGGGCAGCAGCGCGGCCGAGGCCTGTGCGCCCCCGGGCAGCAGCAGCGTGCGCTCGCCCGCCGGGCCGGCCACGGCGATGGCCAGCTGCTCGGTGGAGGTGTCGAAGGCCAGCAGCCGTGCCGTCACGCCGTGCGCTCCTGCACCGGCCCGGGCCGCGCGGGCGCCGCGCCGGCGTGGCGCAGGCCGAGCAGCAGCCCGCAGGTGACGCACAGCAGGCCGCCCAGCGCTGCGGCGCCCAGCGGCTCGCCCAGCAGCGGCACGGCTGCCAGCGCAGCCAGGCCGGGCACCAGCGCCGTCATCATGGTCGTGCGCACGGGGCCGAAGGTGGCCACCACCTGCGTGAAGGCCAGGCCCGCGATCAGCATCGAGAAGCCGCCCTGGAAGACGGCCTGGAAGGCGATCTCGCGCCACGGTGCGGCGGCCAGCTGTGTGGGCACCCAGCCGGCGGCCACGCCCAGCGCGAACAGCGGCACGTAGCTCACCAGGCAGCCCACCGCGATGGCCAGCGTGGCGTCCACCGCGCCGACGCGCCAGCGCCGGCACAGCACGCCGTACAGCGCCCAGCAGGCGCTGCCGCCCAGGAACAGCAGGTCGCCTTTCCAGACCTCGCCGCCGTCGAACGCGCGCAGCAGGCTGCTGCCGCCCACCAGCAGGTCGCCGGCGACGATGAGCGCCAGACCGGCCGCGCGCGGCGCAGTGAGGCGGTCGCCCAGCAGCAGTACCGCGAACACTGCGGTCCACAGCGGCAGCGAACCCGGCAGCAGCACCGCGGCATGGGCAGCGGGCGCGTAGAAGAAGCCGGTGTAGGCGAATGCGCAGTAGCCCACGCCCGCGGCCAGCGCCAGCACGGCGCCACGGCGCCAGGCCATGGCGCCGCCCAGGCCGGCCCGCAGCGCCGGCCAGCGCCACAGCGCGAACGGCAGGGCGATGGCGCCCGAGAACACGAAGCGCAGGAAGGCGATGTCGAAGGGGGTCAGTGTGTGGCGGGCACTGGAGCGCGCCACCAGGATGAACGACGTCCAGATCGCCAGCACCGCCAGTGCGCACACACCACCGATCCACAGGGCGCGCCGCGAGGGCGGCCAGGAAGGCTGGGCAGGCATGGCGGCAAGTTTAGCCGTGCGATCATGGCCGCATGCGCCGCCTCCGCGATGTCCTGCACGCCTGCACCTTCGCGCTCTGCGCCCTGCTCGCCCACGCCGCCAGCCGTGCCGCCGACCTGCCGCCGCAGGTGGAACAGGCGCTGCAGCGCGCACGCGTGCCGGCCGACGCGCTGGCGGTGGTGGTGCGCGAAGTGGGCACCGACCGCAACGCGCTGTCGGCCGGCGCGCAGCGCGCCGTCAACCCCGCCTCGCTGACCAAGCTGCTGACGACGCTGGCCGCGCTGGACCGCCTGGGCCCGGCCTGGACCTGGACCACGCCGGTGTGGCTGCACGGCCGCGTGCAGGACGGCGTGCTCGACGGCCACCTGGTGCTGCAGGGCACGGGCGACCCGAAGCTGGTGGTCGAACGCCTGTGGCTGCTGCTGCGCCGCGTGCAGCAGCAGGGCGTGCACACGATCCGCGGCGACATCGTGCTCGACAACAGCGCCTTCGCCGTGCCCGAAGGCAGCGCCGCCGACTTCGACGGCGAGGCCACGCGGCCCTACAACGTGCGGCCCGCGGCGCTGCTGCTGAACTACAAGACGGTGCGCTACGACTTCGTGCCCGACCCGGCCGCCGGCGTCGCACGCGTGCTGGTGGAGCCGGCGCTGGCCGGCGTGGCGGTCGACCGCACGGTGCCCCTGGTCACCGGCCCCTGCGGCGACTGGCGCAACGCGCTCAAGCCCGAGTTCGGCGCCGAGCGCGTGCGTTTCGCCGGCACCTACGGCGCGGCCTGCGGCGAGCTCTCGTGGCTGGTCGCCGACCCCCAGCCCGCCACCTACAACGGCCGCCTGCTGCGCGCGCTGTGGGCCGAGATGGGCGGGCAGCTCGGCGGCACGGTGCGCGAGGGCCCTGCGCCGGTGGGCGTGCCGCCGAGCTTCGAGCTGCGCTCGCCGCCACTGGGCGAGGTGGTGCGCGACATCAACAAGTTCAGCAACAACGTGATGGCGCAGCAGCTGTTCTACACGCTGGACCTGCAGCGCCATCCCGGCCAGCCCGCCACCGCCGCTGGCGCGCGCGAGACGCTGCGGCTGTGGCTGACCGAGAAGCTGGGCGAGCTGCCACCGGACCTGGTGCTGGACAACGGCTCGGGCCTGTCGCGCGACACCCGCCTGACGGCGCAGCTGCTGGCGCGGTTGCTGACCCGCGCCTACGACAGCCCGGTGATGCCCGAGCTGCTGGCCTCGCTGCCCGTGCTGGGCCTGGACGGCACGCTGCGCCGTGCCCGCGCCACGCCCGGGCGCGCGCACCTGAAGACCGGCTCGCTGCGCGACGTGTCGGCCCTGGCCGGCTACGTGCTGGCCGACAGCGGGCGCCGCTACGTGCTGGTGGCCGTGGTGCAGCACGCCAACGCGCAAGGTGCGCGCCCGGCGCTGGACGCGCTGGTGCAGTGGGTGATGCAGGACGCACCGCCGCTGTAGCCGCCGCGGCCTAGACTGCGGGCTTCACACCGGACCCCGCCATGACCTTGCCTGACGCGATCGGCTACCTCGCCGCCGCCCTGACCACCGCCTCCTTCGTGCCGCAGGCGCTGCTGACGCTGCGCACGCGCAACGTCAGCGGTATCTCGCTGGGCATGTACAGCGCGTTCACCGCCGGGGTGGCACTGTGGCTGGTCTACGGCATCAGTCTGGGCGAGCTGCCCATCATCGTCGCCAACGCACTGACGCTGGCGCTGGCCGCGACCATCCTGACGATGAAGATCCTCGTCGAACGCGAGCAGCGCCGCGGGGGTGAGCCCCGCGGCTGAGCCGGCTCAGAAGCGGTAGCCCACGGCCACGCAGTACGACCACGGGTCCAGCGTCGCGTCGAGCGTCTGGCCGGTGGACAAGGTGGTGCGTGTCTTCAGCTTGGTCTTCAGCACCGTGGCGTCCAGCGACCAACGCGGCGCCAGCTGCCAGGTGGCGCCGATCTGCGCCGTCAGCGCCAGCTTCGATTCCACTTCCAGCGTCGTCGGGTTGGCCGGCGTGCCGCCGGTCAGCGCCGTCAGCGCCGCGGTGCTGCGCGCCTTGTAGAACTTGGCGTAGGTGGGGCCGATGCCCAGGTAGGGCCGCAGCGGCGCGCTGGCGCCGAAGAAGCGGTACTGCGCCAGCAGCGTGATCGGCAGCGCCTTCACCTCGCCGATCTTGCCGACGCCGGCGATGGCGCCGTCGCCGACGATCTCGTGCGTGAAGCCGGCCGCCAGCGGCAGGTCGAGCGTGATGTTGTCGTTGATCGCCCAGCTGAGGCCGCCGGTGATCTGCGTGTCCGCGCGGATGTCGGCCTTGGTGCCGGCGAAGGCCGGTGCGCTGAGGTCGCCGCTGGTGACGTCGGGCGCGATGCGCGTGACGCCCAGGCGCACGCCCAGCTTGCCGGCGATCATGTCCGACAGCCCCTGGGCCTGGGCCGGTGCGGCCGCCAGCAACATGCCGGCAGCGGCGATTGCGGCAGCGATGGCAGCCGCCGAGCGCGCCGCGTTGAGAACCTGTGCCATGTGATGTGTCTCCTGGGTTCCGGTGCTCAGATCCAGCCGGCCTGGGCCAGGCGGCGTGCGATCAGCTGCGACAGCAACTGGTGCCCGTAGGGCGTGGGGTGGAACCCGTCGGAGAAGGCCCAGGTCTTGTACCAGTTGGCGCCTCCGGTGGCGCCCGCGGGCGGCGCGGCGGCGAGCGCGGCGTCGGTGCAGGTGGGGAAGCTGTAGACCGGCAGGCCGTCGTCGCCCACGCCCACTGCCGGGCAGGCGGTGTCGCGCACGTTGGTCAGGCCGAACTGCGCCGGGTTCGTGACCTGGTCGTTGAACGCGGTGTAGAAGTCGACGATGGCGATCTTCGGGTTGCCAGCAGCGCGCGTGGCCAACTGCGTGTTGAAGGCCACCACCCAGCTCTTGAACAGCGCCTCGCTCTGCGCACGCGCGGTGGCGCCGGCCGTGCCGCCGCCACTGGCTGCGGCGATGCCGTCCAGCACCATCTGGAAGCGCGGCGTGTTCGTGATGCCGGGCATGTTCAGCACCGCGATGCGCTGCGCGCCCTTGTCCAGGCCGCCGGCCTGCAGCGTGGTGAAGAAGCTGTCGGCCAGCGCCGTCATGTAGGTGCCGCCCGCGGCCGCCAGGCCGGCGGCCCCGCCGGATGCAGCTGCTGCCACCTGCTGCGGCGTCAGCAGCGAGCCCAACAGCGCCAGGTACGACGCGCCGCCGTCGCTGGCCGCGGCCAGGTAGGCGCCGACCAGGGCCGAGGCGTCGTTGCCGCCGCCGTCCACCAGCAGCAGGTCGTTGGCGCCGAAGTTGCCGGCCGCGGTGGCGGCGGCGAACTGCACGCCCACGGCACGCGGGTCGCCCGCCGTCAGGCCGCCGCTGGCGGGGTTGATGACCGCGCCGCCGATGGCGTAGTTCGTGCAGCCGGCGGTCGGGTTCGGCACGAAGGTGGCGCCGGTGAAACTGAAGAAGTTGCAGCCCTTGCCCAGGCCGAAGGTCTGCGACACCCGCTCGGGGTAGGTGTCGTTGCCCTGCACCGTGAACTTGATGCCGAAGGTGCCGACGTCGGCGAGGCTGTCGCCCATCACGCGCAGGCTGCTGACGCTGGTGCGGGTGCTGGTGTCGGCGCCACCGCCGCCGCAGGCGGCCAGCAGGGCGGCAAACGCGGCAGACAGCGCCAGGGCCGCCGTTCCACGACGGGTCAGTGTCATGTTGTCTCCTTGGGACAGGGGAGTGGCACGCAAAAAAGCACGCTCGTTCGATTCGGAGACGACTATAGGTGCGGCATGGCAGGGCGCGGCAGCGGGGAAACCCCGCTCCCGACGTGCGCAGGGCCGCGTGCTGCGGCCCTGGCGTGCATTCGTGCCGGCTGGGCGCCGGCCTGTCGCTAGAACGGATTGCGGCGCGCGCGGTCGGCGGCGAGGTTGCCGATCTGCAGCTGCCCGCCGTAGGCCAGGCGCAGGTCGTCGGCCCACATGAAGACACCCGCGGCGCCGGGCTGCACCAGGGTCTGGTCGTCGCAGTCGGGCAGCGGCGCGGTCTCGACGCACACCGCGTTGGTGACGTTCACCAGCCCGAACGACCCCGGCGAGCGCACCATCGCCTGCGTGCGCAGGTCGGCCTGCACCAGGCCGACGAAGCGGCCGTCGAGCAGGATGTTGACGCCCAGCTGCTCGTTGAAGGCCGTGGTCAGGCGCGACAGCAGCGCGGCACGGTCGCTGCCGACGAATTCGAGCCGCTGCTTCAGCGCATAGGGCGTGAGGCCCATGTCGGGCACGGTCGAGATGATGACCTTGGCGCCGTACTCCACGAGCCGGTTCACCTGCTGCGCCAGCAGCCGCCCGCGCTGGCCGGCCTCGGCCAGCAGGTCGGTCTCGCTGCGGCCGGGGTACTGCTGGTACAGCTCGATGATGTCGTTGGCGCCGGCCAGCAGCGCCACGAGATCGCGGTCGCGGAAGCCGCCGCCGGCCAGCTGCGCGTCGACCTGCACCTGGATGTCGGCCACGCGCGCACCCGGCTGGGCGCGCATGATGGCCTGCGGCGTCTCGACGTTGCCGGGGTTGCACTCGGCGAAGACGAAGCCGTAGACCCCGGCCAGCGACTGCACCCAGTTCGGCTGCGACAGGCAGTCGGGCGTGTAGACCGTGTCGCCGCTGGCGTCGGTGCTGGCGACGGTGGCATTGGTGCTGTACTTCTTGCCGCCGGCCGTGATGGCCGTGGTCTCGTCGCCGAAGGCGATCACGCGACCGGCGATGAAGGCCTCGAACTGCGAGGTGCCGCCACCGCACGCAGCCAGGGCCGCGACGGCCACCACGGCGGCCAGCACGTGGCGGCAACGGCGCGCGGCATTCCTGCTGAAACTCATCTCTGCTCCGAAAGGGGGCGTCGTGCCGATCGTCCCGCCACGGGCTCAGGCCGCCGCAGCACGCTGGAGCCGGTCGCGCACGCCGTCCCATGCGGGACCCGGCGGCGGCCTTTCGACCCAGATCTGCGACGCGCCCGCAGCGTCGAAGGCGCGCAGCACGGCAAACAACTCGTGCGCTGCCGCCGCGGCGCGGCGTGGCATGGCACGGTGCACCACCCCGGCAGACGCCGGAGGGGGCAGCGAGGAATATACCGCGACCCCCTGCGGCAGCGGCCCAGCCAGCGCCGCCTGCAGCGCCGGGCCGTCGAACAGCACGACCTGGGCGCGCGGCGCGTAGTGGGCCTCCAGCGTGCCCGAGGCGCGCGGCGAGGCGGCGTCGGGCGCTGCCAGCGGTTGGCCGATGGCGGCCTCGAGCTGCGTGCGGTCGAGCCCGCCCGGGCGCAGCAGCGCCGGCACGGCGCGCGTGCAGTCGACGATGGCCGACTCGATGCCGACCTCGCAGGGGCCGCCGTCCAGCACCAGCAGGCCGTCGCCGAACTCGTCGGCCACGTGTGCGGCGGTGGTCGGGCTGACGCGACCGAAGCGGTTGGCGCTGGGGGCTGCCACGCCGGCGACGCCGCGCGCCGCACAGGCGCGCAGCAGCGCCTGCGCCAGCGAATGCGATGGCACGCGCAGGCCGATGCTGTCCTGGCCGCCGGCCGCCGCCGCGCCGGCGCCGGGGCGGCGCGGCAGGATCAGCGTCAGCGGCCCGGGCCAGAAAGCTGCCATCAGCGCCCGCGCCGCCGGGCCCGGCGGCAGCGCGAAGGCGTCGATGGCGGCGGCATCGGCCACGTGCACGATCAGCGGGTGGTCGCTGGGCCGGCCCTTGGCCGCGAAGATGCCGGCGACGGCCGCGTCGTCGTCGGCGCGAGCGCCCAGGCCGTAGACCGTCTCGGTGGGAAAGGCCACCAGCGCACCAGCGGCCAGCGCGTCGGCGGCGGCGGCCAGTGCGGCCGGGTCGTGGCCGTCGGTCACGGGCATGGTCGGCAGGCCCCGTCTTGGCGCGGAACGCGGCTCAGAAGGCCGGCAGGCCCAGGCGCTCGGCCGCCTGCAGCGCCACGGCGCGCGCGGTCGCGGCGTCGGCGGCGGTCACGGTGAGGTGGCCCATCTTGCGGCCGCGGCGTGCCTCGGCCTTGCCGTACAGGTGCAGGTGCGTGCCCGGCAGCGCCAGCACCGCGGCCCAGTCGGGCGTGCGCGGCGCGCCGCCGTCGGCCGGGAACCACAGGTCGCCCAGCAGATTGAGCATCACCGCCGGCGAATGCAGGCGCGGCGCCACCAGCGGCAGCCCGGCCAGCGTGCGCACCTGCAGGTCGAACTGCGACTGGTCGCAGGCGTCCAGGCTGTAGTGGCCCGAGTTGTGCGGCCGCGGCGCCATCTCGTTGGCCACCAGGCGGCCATCGGCAAGCAGGAAGAACTCGACGCACAGCACGCCCACGTAGTCCATCGAGGCCGCCAGCTGCCGGGCTTGCTGCCCGGCGGCCTGCGCGGTGGCGGCCGGCACGTCGGGCGCCGGCACTTCGGTGACGGCGAGGATGCCGTCGCGGTGCAGGTTCTGCTGCAGCGGCAGCTGCACCGTCTGGCCGTCGCTGCCGCGGGCCACGATGACGCTCAGCTCGCGGTGCAGCGGCAGGCGCTGCTCCAGCACGCAGCGCGCCTGCTGCAGCGCAGCCCAGGCAGCGGGCAGATCGGCGGCAGTCGCCACCGACACCTGGCCCTTGCCGTCGTAGCCCAGGCGTGCGGTCTTCAGGATGCCGGGCAGCAGCGCCTGCAGCTCGGGCCGGGCCAGGTCGGCCACGGTCTCGACCACGGCAAACGGCGCGCAGGGCACGCCCGAGCGCTGGAAGTGGCGCTTCTCGGCCACGCGGTCCTGGCAGATGTCGACGGCCGCCGCCGCGGGCGCCACGCGCACGCGCTCGGCCAGCGTGCGCAGGGCCGGCGCCGGCACGTTCTCGAACTCGGTGGTGACGGCGGCGCAGTCGGCGGCCAGCGCCGCCAGCGCGTCGGCGTCGACGTAGGCGCCCACCACCTGCGCGTGGGCCACGGTACCCGCGGGGCTGGCGGCGTCGGGGTCGAGCACCGCGGTGCGGTAGCCCAGCCGCTGCGCGGCCTGCACGAACATGCGGCCGAGCTGGCCGCCGCCCATCACGCCCAGCGTGGTGCGGCCGTCGGGCAGCAACGGCAGCTGCAACGGTGCCGTCATGTCAGGTCGCGCGTCATCGCGCGCGCGGCTTCGGTCTGGCGGCTGCGGTAGTCCTGCAGCCGGGCGCGCAGCGCCGCGTCGTGCACGGCCAGCATGGCCACCGCGAACAGCGCCGCGTTGGCGGCGCCGGCCGGGCCGATGGCGAAGGTGGCCACCGGGATGCCCTTGGGCATCTGCACGATGGAGTACAGCGAGTCCACGCCCTGCAGGTGCCGGCTGGCCACCGGCACGCCGAGCACCGGCACCGTGGTCTTGGCCGCAAGCATGCCCGGCAGGTGGGCCGCGCCGCCGGCACCGGCAATGATGGCCGCGACGCCACGCGCTTCGGCACCTTCGGCGAACGCGAACATGTCGTCAGGCATGCGGTGCGCGGAGACCACCTGCTTGTCGTGCGCGATGCCGAACTCGTCGAGCAGCGTGGCCGCCACCTTCAGGGTCTCCCAGTCGCTGGACGACCCCATGACGATGGCGATGCGGGGAGGACTTGGAGGGCTCAAGCGGTGTCACTCGGATCGGCGCTAGCGCGGGGCGACGAGTGTAATTCACCCCCCTCCCGGGGGACGCCCGCGGGCTACAGGCCGGCGGCCGGGTGCGACAGCAACGCAGTGCGCAGCGCGGCCAGCGCGGCCTGCCAGGCGTCGCGCGCCTGCTGCAGGGCGGCCGCCAGCTCGGGCGACAGCGGCGCGAAGCCCAGCGCCTCCGAGACGCGGCCGTACAGCGCCAGGAACAGCATGCGGTCCTTCGGCAGCAGCTGCGCGTGGCGGCGCACGTCGAGCGTGGCGTAGACCTCGGTGGCGCGGGGCGTCTCGCCCAGCGCCTGCAGGCAGGCGGCGAGCTCCAGCCGCAGCAGCAGCGTGTCGGGCACGAAACCCAGCCGCAGCGCCGGCATGTCCAGCAGCGGCTCGAGCAGCGCCCGCGCCGCGGCATGCCGGCCCTGCAGCAGCAGCACCCGGGCGCGGCAGGCCTGCGCCGCCGGCAGCAGCGCCTGGTGGCCGGCGCCGACGCGGAAGTTGTAGGCCGACGACACCTCCATCGCGACCAGGTCGAGCGAGCCCACCTCGGCGGCGGCGTCGGCGGGATCGGTGCGGTGCCGGTCCAGGCCCGCCGCCGCCTTGTCGTGCAGGCTGGCGGCGATCGTCGCTTCGTCGCCGAGATCGACCGCCCCCTGGCGCGTGCGGTCGTACCAGGGCCGCGCGCGGCGGGACTCGCCGCAGGCCATCAGCGCATTGGCATAGACGAGGCCGAAGCGCAGGTCGGCGGCGCTGCCGACCTTGCCCGGCGCCGGCTGCCAGCAGCCCAGCCAGCGCTGCAGCGCCGGGACATCGCCGCACAGCAGCTCGACCTGCGCCAGCCAAGCAGCGGACAGCACCGACAGGTCGGCCAGGCCGCACGACTCGCTCAGCAGGTGCGCGCGCTGCAGTCGGTCGCGGGCGCGCGGGTTGAAGTCCTCGAAGCAGTGCAGCACGCCTTCGGCCAGCATCAGGGCCACCGAGACGCGCGGGTCGTGCCCGTCTGCGTGCGTCTGCCGCACGTCGGCCAGCGCCGTGCGTGCGTCATTGAAGTTGCCGACCCGCGCCAGGTAGGCGGCCCGTTCCGCCTGCAGCTCGGCGCGGCGGTCGGGGCAACGGCGTTGGACCAGATCCTGGTCGATGCGGGTCAGCAGCGGGGTCATGAGGCGTCTTCTCCTGTGAGCAAGCGGCAAGCCTGGGCGTAGCGTTCGGCGCTGGCCGCGGCCACCGCGGGCGGCAGGCTCGGCGCCGGCGGCGCCTTGTCCCAGGGGCGGCCGTCGACCTGCGCGCTCTCCAGCCAGTCGCGGATGGCCTGCTTGTCGTAGCTGGCGGGGTTCTCCCCTTCGCGCCAGCTGGCCAGGTCCCAGAACCGCGAGGAGTCGGGCGTGAGGATCTCGTCCATCAGCGTCAGCGTGCCGTTGTCGTCCAGACCGAACTCGAATTTCGTGTCCGCGATGATGATGCCGCGCGTCAGTGCATGGGCCGCTGCAGCCTCATACAGATTGATGGCGACTCCGCGCACTTGGCTTGCTAGGTCGGCGCCGATCATCTGCTCCATGCGCTCGAACGGGATGTTCTCGTCGTGCTCGCCCACCTCGGCCTTCGTGGCGGGCGTGAAGATCGGTGCCGGCAGCCGGCTCGCCAGCTGCAAGCCCGGCGGCAGCGGAACGCCGCAGACCTGCCCGCCCTGCTGGTACTCCTTCCAGCCCGAGCCGGCCAGGTAGCCGCGCACCACGGCCTCCACCGGCAGCGGCTTCAGGCGCTTGACCAGCATCGAGCGGCCGCGCACCTGCTCTGCCTCGTCGGGCGCGACCACCGACACCGGGTCGTCACCCGTGAGGTGGTTGGGCACGATGCCGCGGAGCTTGTCGAACCAGAACAAGGCCATGCGCGTGAGGATCGCGCCCTTGCCGGGAATGGGGTCGCTCAGCACCACGTCGAAGGCCGACAGGCGGTCGCTGGCCACCATCAGGATGCGGTCGGTGCCGACGGCGTAGTTGTCACGCACCTTGCCGCGCGCCAGCAGGGGCAGGGAGTGCAGGTTCGACTGGTACAGGGCTTGGGGCATGGCAGGGTCCGCAGGCAGGGGTTGGGCAGGATGGGAAGTGTGACGCAGCACAGGCGCCACGCAGCGAGCGTGCGCCGCTGCAAAGACAAGGGGCCGCTCGCGCGGCCCCCGGGGTATGGCAATGACGGCCGTTCTCAGGCCACCGTCTGCGCCAGCTCGCCGCTGGCGTAGCGCTGCGCAATGGCGCTCAGCGGCTGCGGCACGATCTTGCCGGCCTGGCCTTCGCAGCCGAACTCCAGGTAGCGCTGCTTGCAGATCTTCATGGCTGCCTCTCGCGCGGGCTTGAGCCACTCGCGGGCGTCGAACTTCTCGGGGTTCTCGGCCAGGAACTTGCGCACCGCAGCCGTCATCGCCAGGCGGATGTCGGTGTCGATGTTGATCTTGCGCACGCCGTACTTGATGGCTTCCTGGATCTCGGAGACCGGCACGCCGTAGGTCTCCTTCATCTTGCCGCCGTACTGGCGGATCACCTCCAGCAGGTCCTGCGGCACGCTGGAGCTGCCGTGCATCACCAGGTGGGTGTTGGGGATGCGGCGGTTGATCTCCTTGATGCGGTCGATGGCCAGGATGTCGCCGGTGGGCTTGCG